>Ga0310691_10006782_pt1 | contig 12148 bp, 12 predicted proteins | sample 176DNAGHGlowgp2_FD_203887 | JGI IMG/M metagenome (GOLD analysis project Ga0310691, IMG submission 203887) | Sheep rumen microbial communities from Palmerston North, Manawatu-Wanganui, New Zealand - 1766 DNA GHGlow gp2 (v2) (version 2) | ecosystem: Host-associated > Mammals > Digestive system >... | reverse complement strand
GCGGCCCCGAGGCCGTGGTCAAGGAGAAACTGGCAAAGCTCGGCTATGCGGGTCAGGGAATTTCTGTCGTCGATGCCCCCGATCCGGTGGCCATGGACGAACATCCTGTCCAGGTTCTCAAGAAGAAGCCCCATTCCGGTCTGGTGACCTGCGTCGCCCTCCAGAAGAAGGGCATGGTGGACGCCTCCGTGAGCGCCGGTAACTCCGGTGCCATGATGGCCAGCTGCCTCATGCTTCTGGGCAAGTCCAGCGAAAAGTTCAGCCGTCCGCCTATCGGCTGCGTGATTCCTACTGCCGACCGTCCCATCATCTTGGTGGACGCCGGTGCCAACGTAGATGAACGCGCTTCTACCCTGGTGGATTTTGCCATCGCCGGTTCCGCTTTCGCCGAGACCTACTTCGGTTACCAGAACCCGAAGGTGGGCCTCTTGAACATGGGCGAAGAGGAACACAAGGGTCCGGCAGTGCTGCAGGAAGCGCACCAGCTGTTGAAGTCCGCCCCGGTGAACTTCATCGGTAACATCGAAGGCGAGACCCTTATTATGGGTGCTGCCGACGTGGTGGTGACCTCCGGCTTTACGGGCAACGTGGTTCTGAAGATGCTGGAAGGTTTCTTCGAACTGCATCAGAAGATGTTCGGGACTATTGATACCGAAGCGGGCCGTCGCTTTGCCGAGATGTGGGACTACCGCATGACCGGTGGCGCCTTGCTCCTGGGCCTGAACGGCACGGGCATTATCGCCCACGGACGCTCCGACGCCCTCGCTATCGAGAAGGCTGTGGAAGTGGCCGCCAAGTACGCCGAGAAGGGCGTGTCCAAGAACGTGAACGAACGCCTGGCCGCCATCAAGGACGAACCTGCCGAGGCCAAGTAATAGGTTTTCGTTAATTTATCTGCAATAAACTTTTGAGGACGGAGTTGAATGACTCCGTTCTTTTTTATGCACCGAAGGTGCGCGTGCACTTAATTGCCGCTACTATAAGATCTTTACCTTGTTCTAGGCAATTATGTGCGCGTCGGGAGGGTCTTAGGGAGGGGCCGTCATGCGAGCCCCTCCCTAGTCTCATTGAGGCCCTTATCATAACGCCACGCTGACATTGTCATTGCGAGGGGTCGCAGAACCCGTGGCAATCACCTTTTTTATCGCAAATCTAAAAAGAACTTGACAATGTTTGTTTTTTTTTACATTTAGTATAAAATATGTTATTTAATGGGGTCTTTATGAAATTACTAGCATACTCTGTGGCAGCGCTTGCACTATGCACTCTATGCAGCTGCAACGACATCGAGTGCATTGGAGATGATGGACATACACGAGAAATGTTCGGCATCAATTATGTCCATAGAAATTACGAATGCAAGGACGGCTCCAAGTACCAACTCAAATGCGGTTTCTATACAGGATTACCCGGTGGAGAAAAACATGAGAATGACTGTAGCAGAATTACAACAAAGGACAAACTCATCAAAATGAACGCAAAGGAGAGATAACAAATGCGAATTCAAATAAAGGGCATTCTTGTATTGTCGGCCGCACTAATCACCACAGTCATCGCAGCTCCCAATAATGGAGTGCTAAAGGACTCCCGCGACGGCAAGCAATACAAGACAGCAAAAATCGGCAACCAGACCTGGATGGCAGAAAATCTGAACTACGATGCACCAGAAAGTTCCTGCTATGAAGACTTTCTTGATAAAGAAACAAAACCTGAAGAAAACTGTGAAAAATACGGTCGACTTTATAGCTGGGCGACAGCTGTTGGAAAGAGCGATTCTACTTGCGGCAGCCTAAAAAATTTATCAAAAAAAGATTGTTCCCTGCCCAAAGGAAAAGTCCAAGGTGTATGCCCAAAGGGGTGGCATATACCAACCGGAGAAGAAGCATTCACCCTAATTCAAACCGTGGGTGAGAACTCCGCAAAAAAACTAAAATCCACAACAGGTTGGAAAGGTCTTATCATCGGAAAAACAGCCAAACCCGGCAATTATAATCATGGAAAAAATGGAGATGATCTCTATGGATTTTCTGCTATTCCCGTAGGTTACAAAAATACTGAAGAAGGAAGTAGCTTAGAGCTTTGGACAACAACAATAAGTCACGGATGGTTGGTAACTCTGATTATAGTTGGAGATAACGATGAAGCCCGCGTAGTAGAAGGTGCAGCACCAAGTAGCAGGCTTTCCGTCCGTTGCGTCAAGGACTAGGTTGCTTACCACTAGTAGACGATTGTTGATACGGCAACTTAAAAATTTCTAACCCACAAAAACACCCCCGACACTGAACTGAACCCAAAAAGTTGGACGGTTTAAAGTTAGGATAAAACAGTGTTATGAGTCCGGTGTTGCACCGGGCTCATTCCTTTTAGGCGCAGTTTTATCCAAAAAACGGCCCCCATTGGGAGCCGTTTGAATATAGTTTGAATGGTTCGTGGTTAATGTTCAAGAACCTGTTCTTTGGTTAAACCAAAGTACGAAACGGCATTTTCGACAGACAGCACTCCGTCACGGACCATTTTCCTGGCAGTATTCAGCTTTTCTTCTGCGGATTTGATGCGGTCGGCATCGGCTTTTTGACGCTCTTCGTCGGCTAGCTGCTGTGCTAAATTCGCTCGCTCAGATTCACTGTTGGCTCTTTTGGCCTCATTGTCCGCTTTCAGGCGCTCTTCGTCAACGATTTTTTGAGCCTCCGCAATCTTTTGGCGGAAGATGTCGCCTGCGCTGACGAATCCGTATTTTTGTCCAATGCTCATAAAGGCCATATCCAACTCCTCTAGAACTTTTTGGTCGACATACTCCTGTAAATATACACTAATTTTTTGAAGCAGGCAAGTAGCTTCGTGGTATTCTACTTTTTCAAGGGCGTCCTTGAATTTTGGTAGTGTGGTTAGGAGGCTGTTCTTGTCGTAAGCGAATTTCATCGCAGTGACGCCCATTGCAGTCGCAACATCGTCGCAAGCGAGGCAGTCACTTATGGGAATATCTGCCATATTCACGAATGCGCAGCGGAATGGTAACACAGAGCCATGGAAGAATTTAGGGTAGGTTTCTTCAATGTTCTTGATGGGGTCCCACCTTTCGCGACCATTGTAAAATATGATTGCCATAGTCGGGAGCATGTCAAATCCGCATCTTGCGTTGTTGCCCCTCATCACGGAATGGACGTAACGAGAAATTTGGTCAAGTACGTCGGGGTCTCGCCCAGATTTGTGTTCCAACAAAACTCCGACAAGTACGGGTGCTCCTGTTGAAACATGGACCCGAAATGCCAAATCAGCTTCGCCTGTTTCATCAACTTCTGAATAGGCATCGGGAATGCGGACGATTGTATCTAGGTTTACAGCCTCGAGAAATTTACTGAGCTCGTCATTTACTTTTTGGGCTAGATGAAGTAGGCTCTTGAGGTGTCTTGTATCCGCAAAAAGCCATCGGAAGAATGGATCGTGTAAGCGTCTAGATGTGTTGTTGGTTTGTTTTTTGTTCATGCACAGTACTCCTTATGAAAAAAGACATCCTTTTTTTTCGGATGTCGTGGCGTACTATGTTGGAACGCAGAAGAAATGTAGTTTATATGTAAATACTGGCAAGACCCGCTTTGTAAAAGTTGTGTAAAATGATTTGGGGGCGTCCCGACCTTACAAAAACATTCCAATATGCTTTTATTTGCGGGGATTTCGCGGTTTTTGCCCGATTGCCCTAGGAATGCCCTTGTTCTTTTTTAAATTTGGATAGTAACAAAAAGCGGTTTTCCGCAGAGGTGATAATGTCCAAGACGATTTTGCTTTTCCCTGGTCAGGGCGCCCAGTATGTGGGCATGGGCCAGACTCTCGCATCCACTTTCGAGCCTGCCAAGAAACTGATGATGCAGGCCGACGAGATTCTCGGTTTTTCGCTTTCGAAGCTTATGGCGGAAGGCCCCGAAGATGTTCTGAAGAGCACCGACAATACCCAGCCGGCACTATTTACGGTGTCTGCCATGGTGATGGAACTCTTGAAGTCCGAAGGCTTTGCCTTTGACTATGTAGCCGGGCATTCCCTGGGTGAATATTCCGCCATCTATGCCGCCGGAGGTTTCAGTTTCGAAGAAGGACTCCGCCTGGTGCGGACCCGCGGTGAACTCATGGCCAGCGCGGGCAGTAAGAACCCCGGTGCCATGGCCGCCATCATGGGTCAGGACGAAGCCAAGATTCTGGAACTCTGCGAAGCCGTGAAGGACGCAGGCGTGGTGGTTCCCGCCAACATCAACTGTCCGGGCCAGATTGTGGTGTCCGGCGCCGTTGCCGGTGTGAACAAACTGGTGGAAAACTGCGGTGCCGCAGGCATCAAGGCGATCCCGCTGGCTGTTTCGGGCGCCTTCCATAGCCCGCTGATGCAGTTTGCCCAGGCTGGCCTTGCCGAGGCTATCGCAAAGACCACCTTCAAGGACGTAGAAAAGCCGGTGATTGCCAACGTGGTGGCTGAACCCGTTACCAAGGGCGCAGAAATTGCCGACCTGCTGGTGCGCCAGCTGGTAAGCCCCGTCCGCTGGAACGACTGCATGAACAAGGCCATGTCTCTGGGAGTGACCCAGGGCGTGGAAGTGGGCTCCGGCAAGGTGCTGATGGGGCTCATGAGAAAGATCAGCCGCGACGTGAAGGTCACGCCGGTGGAAACCATCGAGGCGTTCCAGGCTCTGAAGGGGTAGGTTACAGGTTATAGGTTGTAGGTTTTAGGAGTAGATGTGTAGTGTGAAATGTGTTTCCATCAACCCTAACGCCTAAAACCTAATACCTAATACCTTTTTATTTTTCAAACCGAAGGAATCAAACATGGGAAAACTTACAGGTAAAAAAGCGATTGTGACGGGAGCTTCCCGTGGTATCGGCCTTGCTATTGCCACCGAACTGGCCCGGGAAGGGGCCGACGTGGCGATTCTCTCTACCTCCGTCAAGGAGGACCTGGCCGCCAAACTTTCTTCCGAACTTGGGGTGCAGGTCAAGAGCTACGCCTGCAACGTGGCCGACTCTGAAACGGTGCAGTCCGTGTTCAAGCAGATTATCGCCGACATGGGTACGGTGGACATTCTGGTCAACAATGCGGGAATCACCCGCGACGGCCTGCTGATGCGCATGAAGGACGAGGATTTTGACGCCGTCATCGCCACGAACCTCCGTTCCGTGTTCCTTTGCACTCGCGCCGTGGCCCGTACCATGATGGGCAACCGCTCGGGCCATATCGTGAACGTTTCCAGCATCAACGCCCTGCGTGGCCAGGCTGGCCAGTCCAACTATGCCGCCGCCAAGGCGGGGGTGATCGGCCTTACCCGGACCAACGCCATGGAACTGTCCTCCAGGGGCATTACGGTGAACGCCGTGGCGCCCGGATTTATCGATACGGACATGACGGCCAAGCTGAGCCCCGAAGTCAGGGAAAAATATGCTGCCCAGATCCCTCTGGGACGCCTGGGCCAGCCCGAAGATGTGGCGAAATTGGTGGCTTTTTTGGCATCGGACGATGCGAAATACATCACAGGCCAAATAATTGGCGTGGACGGGGGCTTGAACGCCTAGCCAATAATTTCTAAATTTTAACTAAACAAATCCAAATGGAGTAAACAATGACACAAGAAGAAATTTTTAAGAAGATCACCGACGTTATCGTTTCCAAGCTGGAAGTGAAGGCCGAGGACGTGAAGATGGAATCCGAGTTCAGCAACGACCTCGGTGCCGACTCTCTCGACCGCGTCGAACTGGTGATGGCTCTCGAAGACGAATTCGAAGTCGAAATTCTCGACTCCGACGCCGAGAAGTTCCAGAAGGTCGCCGACGTGGTTGCCTTCATCGAAGCCAAGAAGGCATAATTTAGGCCTGCTTCGATAGAGAAACTGGACAGGGTGGCCCGGATGAGGCTGCCCTTTTTTAATAGGGTGTAGAGATTAGAGACTAGGATCTAGTGAATAAGAATTACGCACTTCGTGCGTCTAGAAAAAGATTTCCACTACCCTAGCCCCTAGATCCTAAATCCTAGCCCCTAAATCCTAGATGCCTATGGAACAAACCAACCTTTTACACAAGATTTTCAAACTCTGGTTTCGCCAGAAGTCCGGTGGCGGGCTTGAGGCGAAGCTCGGGTACAGGTTCAAGGACCCGGAACTTTTGGCCCATGCCCTGGTCCACCGGTCCTTCTTGTCGGGCACGGACATGCCCTACGAGAGCAACAACGAACGTCTGGAATTTTTGGGCGATTCCGTGCTGAACATGCTCACCACCGAGTTCCTTTACAAGATGTACCCTGACGATCCGGAAGGGGAGCTTTCCAAGCGGAAAAGCGCCATTGTCTCTGGCCATGCCTGCGCCCAGTCCTCCAAGGAGTGGAGCCTGAGCGAGTTCATCAAGATGGGCAAGGCCGAAGCCAAGATGGGCGGTCGGGGCAAGGAAAGCATTCTGGCCGACGCCTACGAGGCGGTGCTGGGGGCGGTATATCTGGATGGCGGGCTGGAAGAAGTCCGTGCCATTCTGAACAAGTTCCATTTCCCTCGGGCCAAGGAAATTATCGTGGCCGAAGATTTTGTGAACCACAAGAGCGCCCTGCTGGAATACCTGCAAGGAAAGCTCCATACGGTGCCGGAATACGTGCTGGTGGAAGAATCCGGACCCGAACACCAGAAACTGTTCACCACCGAAGTTCATGTGAACGGCAAGGTTTACGGTCGCGGCCAGGGTGGCAACAAGAAGAAGGCCGAGCAGGAAGCCTCCCGCGTGACGCTGGAGATGCTCTTGGCCGAAAACGCAGAAAAAAAGTAAGTTCTTATGGAAAGGACTAAAATCCTGTTCGTGTGTCACGGCAACATTTGCCGGAGCCCCATGGCAGAATTTGTCATGAAGGACAAACTAACGAGGGCGGGTGCCGACGATACCGGAACGAAATTTGCAGACCGATTCGAGGTGGCAAGTGCCGCCACCAGTACCGAAGAAATAGGCAATCCGGTGTATCCGCCGGCAAGGCGTATGCTGAATTCCCACGGCATAGACTGTAGCGGTAAACATGCACGACAGATGACGGCCCGGGATTACGACTACTACGATTACATCGTTTTGATGGACCGGAACAACCTGCGGAACTTGCGGTGGATTCTGCCAGCTGACATTTATGAAAGGGAGTCGTCAAAACCTTGCAAGGTGTCGCTGCTTATGGAATGGGCGGGAGTGTCTCGCGATGTGGCGGATCCGTGGTATACCGGAGACTTTCAGGCTACCTGGGACGACGTGAATGCTGGCTGCGACGCTATGCTCGATAAACTGATGGCGCAGTCCTAGAATTACAGAAATCCGTGGGGCTTGAAGCCGAGCCCTTTCACCAGCTCGAAATCCTTGCAACTGTTGACGCCGGCGGTGGTGAGCATGTCGTCGGTGATGGCCGCGTTGGCACCACTTTTGAAGGCCCGCTTGCCGTCGTCGCCCAAGACGCCGCGGCCACCTGCCAGGCGGATAAATGCCTTCGGGTTGATAAAGCGGTAAATTGCCACGATGCGGCAGAACTCGTCGTTCGTGAGTTTGGGCAAGTTCTCGTAGGGCGTGCCCGGGATGGCGTTCAACACATTCACCGGTGTGGATTTGACGCCGAGTTTGCGGAGGTCGAGGCACATGTCGATGCGGTCTTCCATGGTTTCGCCGAGGCCCATGATGCCGCCGCTGCAGATTTCGAGACCTGCGGCAAGGGCGTTCTGGAGGGTTGCAATCTTGTCGTCGTAGGTGTGCGTGGTGCATACGTCCGGGAAATGCCTGCGGTAAGTTTCCAGGTTGTTGTGGAAGCGGGTAAGGCCCGCTTCTTTCAGCTTGTCGAACTGTTCCCTGTTTAGGAGACCCGCCGAAAGGCAAACGGAAAGCTTGGTTTCTTTCTTGAGGCGGCGGATGGCTTCGGAAATCTGTTCCACGTCCCGGTTAGAGAGCGTTCGGCCCGAGGTGACGATGGAGTAACGGGGGATGCCTGCGGCCTCTTTCTTCTTGGCGTCGTCCACGATTTTGTCGGCACTGAGGAGCTTGTATTCGGGAGCTCCCGTGTGGTAGTAGCTGCTCTGGGCGCAGTACTTGCAGTTTTCGGAACAGCGACCACTTCGGGCGTTCACGATGGAACAGAAGTCGAAGTCGTTACCGTGAAACTTTTCACGGATTTCGTTGGCGGCATCGCAAAGTTCGTCCAGGTCTTCGCTTAAAAGCCGGATGGCGTCGTCGCGGGTAGTTTCGTAACCGTCGTTAATAATCTTGTTCTTTAGATCTTGAATGAAGGACATTTTTCGATTCCTTAAAAAAAAGGAGATGCCCGCACAAGGCGGGCATGACATAAAGATTGGTTTAAATCATTAAGTCATTTTGCATAAGAAACAAATCATTTTTTTTTTTCTGAGAAGCGAGCAAGACAAGGCGCGAGGCCTCGTAGCGTACTAAATGGTACGTGAGAGGCCGAGTAACGTAGTATAGCGATGCTTATCAGGAAAAAGGTTCCATGACTTGCCACAGCACAGCTTTATGCGCATGTAGCCTGTTTTCCGCTTCTTCGAAGCTCATGTTCACGTCCAGATTGTCCATGACGGAGTCCGTGATTTCTTCGCCGCGGTGGGCGGGCAGGCAGTGGCTCACCTTGCAGTGTGCCGGAGCGAGCTTCAGGAGTTCGTCGTTAATCTGGAACGGCAAGAAGTGGCTCTGTTTTTCGGCTTTTTCGCCTTCCTGACCCATGGATACCCACACGTCGCTATAGAGGATGTCTGCGTCCTTGACGGCTTCCTTGGGGTCGTGGAATACGCGGTACTGACAGCCATGCTTCTTGAGGCCGGCCTGTGCTTCTTCGACAACCTTGGCGGGCTGTTCGAAACCCTTGGGGCAGGCCAGCGTAAAGTTCATGCCTACCTTGGAGGCGAGGGCCAAGAAGGAGTTGGCCACGTTGTTGCCGTCACCGATGAAGGCGACAGTCTTGGGCTTGCCGTCTGCATTCTTGAAACCGCCCAGGTTTTCGCAAATCATCTGGGCAAAGGCGATGGCCTGGCAGGGGTGGTAGTCGTCGGTCAGGGCGTTCACCACAGGAACGCTACCGTATTCGGCCAGCTCTTCTACCAGCTGCTGCTTGAAGCAACGGACCACGATGGCGTTCACCCAGCGGCTGAGGCAGCGGGCCACGTCCTTGACGCTTTCTCGCTTGCCGAGACCGATAGAATCCGGGGCCAGTAACACGGCGTGGCCGCCCAGCTGGTTCATGCCCACCTGGAAGGTGGTGATGGTGCGCAACGAGGGCTTTTCGAAGAACATGGCGATATTCTGGCCGTGGAGGCGTTCGGACATCTTGCCCGCATGGACTTCTTTCTTGAGCCGGGAGGCAATTTCCACGGTTTCGAGAATCTTTTCCTCGCTCCAGTCGGCGAGGCGAAGGAAATGCTTGTTGCGATCGATCATCTTTTATCCTTTGGGTAGAACCCAATCAAAAAAAAGAAAACGGCTGCCCTTTTGTGAACGGCCGATTTATCAAACGAAAGTCTAAATATATATAAAAAATCGGGAAAAAGCAAAAAAAACACAAAAAAAGAGGCTTTTGAAGGCCCGAAAAGGGTTGATTTTGCGATCATTTAATGTTTATGGGCGTTTTTTTCACAATTGTTACTGTAGGTTTTTCAAAAGAAGGGAGGTTCTCGTTGAAACAGAGATGTTTCAAAAAGGCTGTTTTTTGCGGTAGAACTGGAGATTACAAATGTAATCATAGACCTTCTTTCAGATTGTCCCCCCCAATTTTCACCTCAAGTTGGGGAGGACAACGGTATGCGCCTTACGCCTTCACCTAGCAGGGCCTTTTTTCGATGCTCCTATCCAGGCAAGGCCCACTCTTTTTTTATTCAAGTTAACCTCTTGACAATGTGTATCCGATTAGATACATTATGTATATGCGCAAACACTTAGACATTGCCGAATACCTCGACAACGAAGAAATCGTCGCCGAATATTTGAACATGGTCAGCGATTCTGATGACCCCGCGCTGTTCCTCCGAGCCATCGGACACATTGCGAGAAGCAAGGGCATGTCGCAGATAGCCGAAAAGACCGGACTCGGCCGTGAAAGCCTTTACAAGGCTTTAGACGAAAAAGCGCACCCGCGTTTTGAAACCATTTTCAAGGTGCTGAACGCCATGGGAATCCAGATGACGCTTGTCCCTAAAGTGAAATTCAGAAAGCGCGCCAAACAAACGGAACTTTGCGTCGCCGAGAAAAGGGGACAGTACAGGGCGAAGGTGTAGAAAATTAATAGAAGTTTCTAGCGGAGTTCCAATTTATTGAATGAGTCGTAATGGTCTGCGGTATAGTAGATAACGCAATCTGATTGGTAAATCAGGCGTTTCGTTCCGCGATTCTTGGCAGAGTAATCGACATCCGCTTCGTGGTAACTTCCGCTCGGCAACAGACCTTCGCGATTATCAAAGACATCACCGCCGATCATCACACCAAGCGTTATCCACGGATTAAAATTCCATTTTTCGAAAGTGTTCCCTGTTTTAGATTCGTACAAGGACTGCCCCTCATTTTTTCCGACATAGTTGCTCGGCAATTTATCAAACTTGCAGAGGTATGCGGCCACAGAATCCTTAGTCGTGTATAAGCCAGATTCTTCCACCGCTTCGTAAATCGATTTTATTGCAACGCTAGAGGAAGAAGTCGTTTTTTCGCTATCGGAAGATATCCGTTCAATTTCATCGGAATCATCGCTAGAAACAGTCGGCGTAGAGCATGCAACAAGGAATGCGGAGAAAAGAAAAGCAATGGAAAGCTTCAAAGTCTTCATACCTTAAATATATGAAATCTTTCAATTGAATCTGCAATGGGGTTTGCAGAACCCCGTGCGGCTCGGATATGACCGCTCAAATAAATTTGGCGGTCACATCTTTCACCTTGATGGGGTTTTAGGGGTACTCCCCTAGGAGAAAGGGTAGCGGAAGCCCCATCGGGGCTGGAGCGAGGGGAAGGCTTTCCCCTTTCCTACCAAAAAACTTCCGTGCAAATCGATGAAGACTTATTGAGCTAATAAGGTGCAGCGATGCACGCAATGACTTTTTTCAGCCCATTTTCCCGTACTTTTCTCTCGCCTTTCATATCTCGTCTAAATTCTATTTTTGGCCTTTTTATAAGATTCCCGTTATTTGGTACCGCGTGTACTCGAGAACCCTAGCTGAAAATAGTATCGGGTTTTAAAATCGTCTGCAAAGTTCTTTTCGAACCGAACGCCCCCTTCCAAATACACATGATAATCGCCATTCCCATAACGTATGGGAGAAAAGCGAAGACCAACATCGTTTACGTATGTAAAGCTACGCCTATAGAATCCTTTTTCGGTCAGAACATAGGTAAGCAGGTGACTTTGATCTGTCAACCCTAACCATGCCTTTGGAACAAGCGGGATGTATAAATTGCCACACCACAAATAAAGGGGGATCCCCAAAAAAATCATCGCAAGAACGTCTTTAGCACTTGTTCCATCTTCACGATGAATTGTATCTGGAGCCACAGAGTCTTCAAATAACAGAAATATTGGCATTGCGACAACATAAGCCCCTATAGAAAGCAACGTTTCATCAGAAATGCCAGAAGGCCCTATACTAACATGCACAGGATCAAAACCAAAATATAAACTCAGCCATTCTGTTATATGGAAAGCATCGCCATCGGCAAAAGGACGAATATCAAATAATGAAACTTCAGCCGTTTTCGGGGACACATAAGATGCATGAAAAGTGAATCCTAAAGGGATATAACTGTCATTCACTGTCGGATTTTCAGCTTCAACATCTGATTCCTCTCCAAAAGCATTACAGTAAGAAGCAATAAGCAAAACACAAAAGAGTTTTCGCAAATAGGAGGGAATTTGTTCGCAGAAGAAATCCATAAATCGTTTTTAAATATAGCATCCCCGTTCCTATAAAAAAGGAGGTCCCCGCCTACGCGGGGAGGACAATTAAGGGATTTCGTCCATTTTCCCGTACTTTTCTCTCGCCTCTCCGTCTCTCGTCTCTCGTCTAAATTCTATCTTTGGCCCTACCGCCAGATGTCGTATTTCTGGGGAACCGGGCGAGAACCGCCCACAAAAAGGATTATTTATGTCTCAAATCGAACTCACCTTCCCCGATGGCTCCGTACGTTC
>Ga0310691_10006780_pt1 | contig 12153 bp, 11 predicted proteins | sample 176DNAGHGlowgp2_FD_203887 | JGI IMG/M metagenome (GOLD analysis project Ga0310691, IMG submission 203887) | Sheep rumen microbial communities from Palmerston North, Manawatu-Wanganui, New Zealand - 1766 DNA GHGlow gp2 (v2) (version 2) | ecosystem: Host-associated > Mammals > Digestive system >... | reverse complement strand
GGCAAGGTGATGGTGGTTCCATTTGTACCGCTGAAGCGCATACGCCACGTCATGGGCTGGAGTGAGGCCTTAATAGTGAATCCCACGTTGGGATATAGCGCATAGGTTGCAGCGGAGGTGCTGTAAATAGCTGTGGCTTCTGACAGACTGATACCCTCGTTCCACTTGATGTCGGTACTTCTGACAAACGAGCCATTATTATAGATATCGAAGCAACCTGTGTCTAGATTCATGTAATAATAGTCGCCATTTTCCTCTTGGAAATAAAATAATTGGCAGGTTTCCGAATTAGTCGACTCCAAAAAGTCTGTCGTAGAAATCAGGCTCCAGCCTTTGGTGGTATATGTTACGAAGCCTATATAATACGTTGAGCCGCTCTTAAATCTGGCAAACAATGTGGCACCATTCTGCCAGTCATAGGTTACGGCACGCGTTGTTCCTGCATCATAGCCAGGAGCCTCGCAGTTGAATTCGAGAGGATAAACATAGAATCCATTCTGCATCTGCGATGCCTTGGCCGGCACCAAATCCTCGTTTTGCGAACAAGCGACAAATAGCAGTCCGACGACCAGTGTCAGACCTATATTGAGAATATTCTTGTGTTTCATAATCGTTATTCTTTAGAGGGTTACTTGTTGTTCAGATTATCATCATCGCCAAAGTCATCGCGACCGATGGACGGGTCTTCGATATAAGCATCCTGAGTGATTGTAATCATTCTGGAGATAGGACCTCCAGAAACAGTAATTGTCGTCTTGCGGACTGCGGGGTCAGGATTTGCTGCTACCTTCACCGTAACGTTGCCTTTGCCGGAGCCTGACGATGGACTGACAATACACCAGCTGTCGCTGCTCGACACGGTCCAGGAGATATTCGAATCAATGGTAAATGAATTACTTCCACCGGCAGATTCAAAAGTCATGTTTGTAGGATTTATCGTTAGGAATGCTGCCTTTTGTATGACAAAAATTGTAGCGGTTACGTTATTAGAGGTAGCAGTGAAAGTCAAAATGGCCACCCTTTCTTCCCCCGTATTATTGATGGGAGCCGAGACTGAAACCTGTGCACTGCCAGAACCGCAGTTAGGGTAGTAACTCAACCAAGATTCGGAAGAAACGACTGTCCACTGTGTATTGGAAGTGACCATAATCGTTCCTTTACAATTTTCGTCAAGGGTGAGATTTGTTTGTGCGACAGCTAACGTTGGGGATTCACTGGGAGAGTCGCCTCCTCCACAGTTGGCCCAAATTAGGACTGAACAGAGTCCCATTGCCAATTTCAGAATAGTTGTTTTTTTCATAATTGCTTTTAGTTATTTGTTTGTTTTAATAAACAATTTTTATAATTTTACCATCTCTATTGATGATGTTAATTCCTTTATGCGGTTTTTTGTGTTTGATGCCATCAAGGGAATAATAGGAATAGCCAGTGTCTTGCGTTATTCTGAATGATGTTGGTCTTATTTCCGTTTCTTGCTTATCAACTTCTTGTTCTACCTCGACATTATCAATTGCAAGAACGCTACCACCATATACCGTGCCTACTATTTTAAAATGTGTATCAACATGACTTGGTAAATCAATATAAGCCAGATTCCAACGATTATTTTCTGATGATAAGATTTCTGCATATTGCCAATCCGAATTATCATTAGTACGATAACCAATATTAACGATATTGGGTTTGTTAAAGCTCAAGTGTAGTGAAGCAACACTAATTTTAACCCGCATTTTTAGATTATTCATAGGCATACATGAGAAAAACAAAGAATCGATTGTTTCCGTTCCTGTTTCCTTCGCTGATAGTTGTAATGACTTTGTCCCTTCATACGCTACAGGCTTATCGATAAAACTAGCCTTATTATCTGGGTTGTCTACTATTTTCCACGCACTTTGTTCTATTCCTTGAACTTTAATACTATTTTCTTCCTCAAATCCTTCAAAGAAGAGTGATTTCATTTCTCGCGGTTCATAATCCGCACCATAACTGTTGTTTATAAGAGTTATGTTTTTATCCGAATTAAATGAAATGTCATTGAGTTCTATTCCACAATCATCATTATTCCAATAAAATGCCTTAGGTATGGAATTTTGTCCGAAATCAGTATTTCCAGAGCTTCCTGGAAAAGGACACCCGTCAGAATTAATATCGCCATAAGATGCAGGATTGTTACTGGGTAAACTATATCTTGATGATGCACATACGACATAACACATTTGAGGTGCAGTGGCATTGATTTCATTTCCACCATTAGATATATTTGAATGAATATGAAATAATAGCAGTCCTTCACCTGGTATGCCAACGCCCCATTTTTCTTTATTTCTATTTTCTAAGAGATAATAATCACCATATTCGGTTGATTTTAAGATATAATACCCTTCTTCATCTGCACATGAAGGGGAAATGGTCACACTACCTGTTGGAAGCGCCTTGGGAGTGATCCATCCATAATTATAGGCCTTAACGTATGGATTGAAGTCTGCCGGAGTAATGCCATCATTATTCCAACTTCCCGAAGCCATTACGTCCCATTTTCCCGTGCCCAAGTATTCACCGCCAGTAGAATAGTTCGTATCGTAATAATCCATTGCACCTAGAGCATGCCCTATTTCATGGCAATGGGGACCGATGCGTGATATCCCATTCCCAGAGTTTCCACGCAATTCTGGTGCGCAAGAGTATCTATCTATCTTCAATCCCTGTATTTCATATGGACGATAGAAAGTGGCTTCATGAGACCAAATAGCATCAGATAACGCCCCAGCCTCTTCTCCGTAACCTGCGAAAATAATATGTACATTATCTATATAACCATCATCATCACCATCATAAATAGATAAATCCACATCTTGAGCAACATTCGTAATAGCCTCTTCAAACAAGCTATATGCATTAACATCCTGTCCGTTATTTCCACCACTGTTTTTTCCATAGTAGGCCATATTATGAGAAGCCGTATATGGTCCATAGATATCACTTTCCAATTGTAACTTATGATAAGAAGCTGCTAGATAAAAGTCTCTCACACTCCCTTGGGCATCATCCACATTATATCCTTCTTCATTAAAAAGACTTTCATATTCTAACCTGCTTTTCCTAAATGCAAGGTCTTGATAAGACATCAGTATCACTAAAATTCTACGCTGTCCGACAGCCTTTTTCGAATTCTTTCTTATTGCAGGCTCTTCCTTTTTATTTATCTTCTTTGACTTTAAGTGTTTAGGAATTGTTTCAAGAAAACCCACAAATTCTTCATCCGCTTTATCAGAACCCAAAGTCCAACTTGATGGCACTATAGTCGAATCTATACTTGTCTTTGCATAACACCATTGTTGTTGTTCGTTTTGGATAATAGTATATCCATCTTCTGTTTCGGCACGTTTGCTATGTTCATCTCCAAACAAATATATCAAATGTTTCTGCCCATTAATGAGGACTGCTATTTTTCTTGGATAAGCAGGCATACTAGCAATAGATGCACAAAGCAAAAAGATTCCCAATAGGATAGTAAGTATTCTTTTCATGAAAACTGAATAAAAGAGAGCAAGCAGTATATTACAACATGCTTGCTCCCACAAATAAATTAGTATTAATTCTTTGTTCCCGAGAAATAGAAGGTTGCAAGGGAATTAGAGAAACTTAATGTAAGCTGCCCTTGATAATATGAACCCTCAACAGCCTTTGATGTTTCTGAGCGTAACGTAATTCTTCCATCACCTTCCTCTTTAACTATTAAGTTTACAGGATTCATATCCAAGCCAAACTCTTCACATATTAGTTTTTCCAAACGAACGGCATCTGAAGAAAGCTTCGACAGAGTTACATAACACCTAGCAGGATCATCTGAATAACCCATGGGCTTTAAGCTACCTGTATAACTACCAGACACCTCATCAGCGGAAGGAAGCGGCCCCCCATCTTGGTACACACCTATTTGTGTAGATGCACTTCCAGCATTAATGTAAAGAGTGCAATTACGACTACTTTTCTCTTTATTCTCACTTGCTGTAATTGTAAAAGATCCGTTTCCTTTTCCTTGTGAAGGAGAAACTGATAACCAACCAGGAGCGCCGCTCACAGTCCAGTCTGTGTTACTTTTCACTGTAATGGTTTGATAACCACCACTTTTAGAGAAGCTACCAGAACCCATTACAGACACTTCATCCGGATCACTACTTTTAGAATCACATGACGTAAGTCCAATACTCAACAAACCAACCATCATTGTGGCCAGCATGCTCCAAAGAAAATTTTTCTTCATAACTTTTGTTTTTAAAATGTTATACATAAAATTGTTTTATTAATAGGTAATAATATCTAAATCGTTATTGTCTTTGTTTGTCTTTTTTACACCGAAAAAGTGCTCTTGTTATTTGCAAATTTAGATATTTTTATTTCATTATCCAAATTTTCACAGTGCTTTTTATTGCGTAAAATAGAGGATATTTTAAACAAAAAGTCGTCTTAACTATAAAAAATATCCTGTTAACTAACAATAATCCATTTTATGGCAAAAATGCCTCTCTCGCCTCAACAAGTGCACAGCGGAACCGACTTTTGTGTCATGCTTATGGGTCAAATTTTCGAGCAAAAATCCCCTATATATAAATAAGGTACTCCGCCCCTATGCCATTTACTCTGACATAAGGGCGGAGACTTCTTGTTAATGATAGATGCCAGTCATCAGTCCCTTGGCATCTCCGAAGGGTCGAAGGATTTAAATTTACGAATAATTACTTAAAATTTATATCCAAACACAAGTCCGAAGGCCTGATTGTATTGTTTATAATGAGAATCAAGTTTGACAAATCCTCTACTATACTCGGCACCAATAGTAAATTGTTCTAATTCAATTCCGATGCCTCCAAGAACACCGGCATCAAATCGTTTAAAACCATCGTCTTTGTCGAATACATTGATTTTCTTACCATTATTAAACTTCAAGTCACTTCCAAATAATCCATAAGCGACATAGGGTCCTGCCTTAATTACCAACTTCATGCCATCAGCTATGTCGAACTTATAAGCAGCAACAACAGGAACCTCTATATAGGTCATATTAACTGCGCCGTCAACATTGTCCGACTTGAATCCCTTAGCAACAAGTTCTATACCAGGAATAACATAAAAATTCTCAGCAGCCTTCAAATCATAAGATAATCCCAGCTTATATGCAATAGTGAGTTTAGTATCAGCATCGCCACCTACAACAGAGGACATACCAATACCAGCATGAAAGTTGAAACTAGATTCTTCCTGTGCGCTTATGTTTAAGGTCGTAAGCGCAAAAACAACCATAATGAATAATTTTTTCATAACAGTACGATTTTTGGTGAAACATATTATTAATATTAACTATCTTAACCACATTAGGTTTGTAGTAGTGGGCTTCTGACCATTACCAAAGGCTACTCCCACAGCTCTTGCTGCTGCAATGCGGTCTTTCTCCAACTTAATCTGATCGTGATATTTTTCACGCATTTCAAAATCAATATCACTACGCACGCGGGCCTTTACCTCTTTCATCAATTTTCCCGCCTCGCCGTAACAAGCAGCATCTGGATCTATTTGGGCTAGCATGGCACAAACATCATAAGCAGTCTGTTGGTCTTGTCCCGCAGCCCACAGGGCTTTAGCCTGATTTAACAGGTAGAGATTCATACGGTCAAGATACTTAGTGTATAACTGTAAACCATACTTAGAAGCCTCGTCTCCACCCTTAGAACAAATAGGTATCGAGAGAACCATGGTAAGGGCCTCTTCGTATTGCTGTAATGATGCTAGTCGTTTGGCTTCCTTGATAATATTTGGATACTGAGTATCATAATAGTTCAGCATATTCTTCTTGCCTCGATTGATGAGACTTGTAATCTGTGAATTGTTAGCACTAATACGACGGAAAGCATTGATGTAACTCTTCACCTCACCGCTTCCTACTCCATCAAGAGTAATATAAGCTGTACCAAATTTCTTCTGTGTATATGTGTCGGCCATATAAAATGTGATACCAAGATTATAGACAGTCTGAACAGGAGGCCCTGGCAGATTGCTCTTGTCAAGCACATCGCAATGAACGGTAAGCACAAAAGGAGTAGTAGGAGACTCTGTTGTTAATCCGTTCTCAGTGGCTACTCGACTCAACGATTGGTAAAGAATTGTACTAGCAGCTGACGGAACATTGGTAAAGTCCTCGTCAAGTTGGATGGAAATTGGCATTACGCAATCCTGAGCGTTTATATTTGCTGCTGTCATAAGACATGCAACAATCAAAATATTCTTTATTTTCATATTCATGTCCTCATTATTTTTCTCCTAATATTAAAAGACAACGTCCAAGACCTCTATTTACGGTCTTTACTGGTATATTGTAAGGTGCTGCGCCAAGGAAGCGAGCCAGTTCACGAGCAAAGCCGTAAGTGTCCTGAGCCATACCGTTAGACTTATACAGGGGGATACGGACTTGTTCATATAATATCATCGACTCTGTTGCGTCAGATTTGCTAAAACGATGATTCACACAATTGTCTGCCAACCAATTATCTATAACTTCACTTAGCTCATAATCACCATACTCTTTCTCAAAGTCAACTGCACTGCTATCGAAGATTCGCATATCAAGTACGACCTCACGTCCATTTGTAAGTAAATCATCAAAATGGGCTTGCAAGCGTTCAACAAAAGAGTCCATGTGGTCTTGTACAGCCTCTTCTAGTAATACAGGTAACTCAGCGGAGAACGAACCTTTACCCGTTCCTTCTGCTCCAGCCACTTGCTTATTACTATATGCATCAAGGGCACGTAGGTTATATGTTATACTGCTCTTCGGCCCAACAGTGTTTACAGTCCAATCTATCTCCAAAATGATGTCGGCTTTAGCAGTACGACGTAAACGATCCAGAGGACTCTCTGTTATGGCGGCACCGCTCTTTTTACTTGTAATCAATCTGTCTTCTGCTGAAAGATTGGAAATACTCTTCACATTCTGCTGCAGATCCTTCAAAGGAAATCCACGGTCAGCCATTAATGTATTAATCTTCGATATCACAGCGTTCAACTGCTTATCAGTTGACACAGCGGCCTTATAATCAGGAATCTGCTCTCGAGTCCCTTGATTATCAAATGTTTGTTCAAAGCCATGCTCTTTACACCATGCATCACTTGGCACTACCATTAAGGTCGGCTTTTTAGCTTGACCCATTGCTGACAAGAAGCATATTGCCAGCATCGCTATAGATAAAAAAGTTCTAAATTTCATACTCATATAATTTTAGTCTATAACATTGTCAGCCTTCAAACGGGCTTTTAATTGAGGACGTAATACTCTAATAGTAAGATCATAAGCATATCCTAACTTATCTTTTGATCTTCCACCAGAGCGTCTCTTTGTGTCACGTAAAGTTACATACTCCAAATACGCGCCATTGTCTGCAAAGAAGATATTGAAATAATCCTCATATCGTTCTTTTGCATTTACTTCAGTAATCAATGGACGCATATTACACCCTTCCACGCCGTCTTTAATTCCATCAAAGATAACGGCCCAGACAGCATTCTTCATTGCTTGCTCTTTTGCATCTGAGCGATTACGGCCATAACCTTGTACACGAAGTGTTTGCGAGCCATCAAGCTCAACACCCATGCATCTGACAGAATACCGTGCATAGACGGGTTGCGTTTGTGCATCGGCATATGTTATGGATAATACAGTAACTATTGTCAAAAAAAATTTCTTCATAATTGTCAATTAATTATTTTAGAATTCATAACCTAGTTTTAAACCGAAATAGCTATAGGCATCATTTTTCTTTTTGTAGTTCTTGAAACTAGTGATAGTATAGCTGATTCCAATTAGAAAGTTGTTCCGGACTCCGCCAAAACAATATCCTATCGTAGGATTGGCGAAAAATCCCTCATTGGTAATGCCTCCAACATTCAAAGACCAGAAAGGTACACCGTCTCGGTCGTATGCAGATAAAAACTTACCACGCACATTTGCAAATATAGGCACACCGAAATCGTTGTCAGTATCCCTCACATAAGCATTATGAACATAATACCGACCACCGATGCCAGCACCTAAACGAAAGAATTCATTAAAGCGATAGCCTGCAGTTGCGGTAAGGCTAACAAATTGCATGTTATCATGTATCATAATACTACTTCCACCTTCAACATCAATGGCATACCAGAAACCAGTATTTACCCTTTCATAATCCACGTAACTGGTCTGCTTTGGAGCATCTGGCAATTTAACGTCACGGTATTGAGCGTTAACCAAAGTTGTCGTAGACAACAAAATAAAGAAAAATAAAAACTTTCTCATCTTCTACAATATTTAAAATCCTGCTGAAAGAGAACGAACGACTCCTGCCTTTTCTAATTCTTTACGTAAGGCAGTTTTGTCAACTTGAAGAATTGCACCACACTTATAGCCTTTTTGAGTCTTAACACGGTCATAAGAGCCGCCAACAATAGTGGCATAATTTTGACACGGACCATCAATAGCGAAAAAATCCTCACAAAAAGCAGCATAATCACTCTCTGCAGTTGGAGAGGCCATAGCAGGTTGACGAGCTCCACTGGCATTGCCAGAACAGCCTCTGAAAACGACTCCGTGTACAGCCGCACGTTTCAAATCTTGATCTGTAGCTTTTTTGCTGTAGACATATACTTTGACAAGTATTGTTCCTTCTGTACCAGAGCCGGCACCAGTAATGTCATACTTAGGCATCTTGTCCCCCTTCGCCATTCCACTTATAGAAAGGGCAAGGAGCATAATCATAAAACACAGTATTCTTTTCATTTTTTTTTATTTTAGTTAGTTATTATTTAGTTGTCATATCACGAATCAACATACCTTTGGCAAAATCTTTCCCACTTACTTTACGGAAAGTTGTAAATCCAAGTGTAGCACCTTGGGCTCCTTCCTCAACCGCCATGAAGCGATTATCCCAGATCAAATTGGCAATTGGTTCTATCACCCCTACGCGATTGTATTTATGAGTGCCGTCCTCCATTTCAATCACTTCAAGCACCTCATACTTACTTTTAGCAGTAACTCCGTCCTTCATGCCAATATATGCTGTTATAGGCTCTACAGTGACAAGGGGGCTCTTAGTTCGGAATTCTTCATAATTATGCTGAAGATCCACCACATTGTCGTCAATGGCACGCTGACAAGCCTTACGTACCATGACAATGGGTTCGTCTTCATTAATTCCAAGAAAAGATGTAGTTCCACCGCTACTCTCAACCTTACCCACGTATTTTAACTTGTAACTTCCACGGGCCCTTTCAAAGTTTGCTTTCTTTGTGTCATCCGGTTGAGCAGCATACTGCTCTTGATAGAATAAGGCTGCTTGGTCATCAGACCAATCAAGCTTATACAAGAAAGTATTTATTTTTACTTTGAATCCTTTGAGGGTCTCAACCATATCTCCCAAATTGTCAGTCAAATTATCGATATTGGTTCCTGTTGCAATTGCTGCAACCGAACCCAAAAGCTTAAGAATGGACGCTCCTGTTTTAGCACCTTTGTTCTTATCCACGTAACGGATATCATTTACCAATACAAACGTGTTCCCAATAAGATCCTCACCGGCATCCTGTAGCATAGCCATTCCACGAGCGGATCGGGTAGCGAGCTGCTTATCAAACTCAGTTGCGTTGTATAAACCACGTTCTTTTACAAGTTCCATATTGCACTGACCAGTAAAGAAATCACGATTAAACCAACGTCCAACAAGACGACTTGCTATTTGATTCTTTTGTAAGAACTCTGTTATGTCAGGATTTTCCTTTTCACTACTTGCACCAGACAGTTTTTTATCCATATTCAACACCTTAACACTGAGATTATGATCATTGAACTTGTCTGGGACTGGTATTTGTAGAAAGGCGGTTTTAATCTCATTAGCAAACTGCTGATCAGTATGATTAACCAGTAGGGAATAAATTGAACTACGTCGATAATTGGACTCCGGCTCTTGTGCAAAAAGCGCTACATTAGCAAGTAATAATACTACTAGCAAAAAATATCGTGTTTTCATAACTATTCTTTTTAAATTAATAATTCCATTCTTCTTCACCAACCACTGACTTTAAATCATATGAACGATTCTCTTTTGTTACATCCAGCATAATAGCCTTCTGCTCATTTGCTGAAAGAGTCTTGCCTCCTCGGTTCATAATCTCTTTTACAACAGCATCTTTATACAATGTTGACACTGGTATATTCATAATAAGAACATCATCGGTATTCAAAATATACCCAAAGCTCTCTTTGTTTTTTGAGAACTCTTCATCTACAGTCAATTGTTTGACGGTTGAAGCCAGATTTCTTTTATTAGTATTATCGTTTTGTATTGTTGGAAACTTTCCTGGAGCGTATAGCTGTGCTAGATTAATTGGCGTTTGTTCTACAACCATCCCTACAGGTGCAACATGAGCGATTCCATTTGTAAAATTTGTTACACTCTTAAATCCGTTATATGAAAGTTGAGCTTTTTCGATATTCATATGATAATAAAGGGAGTCGGACTGCTTCACCCAAAAATGTTTTGCATTACGTTCTGAGGGTAATAATAAATCTGAATACTCTGTGGGGATTATACTTTTGTTGTCTGGAGATAATATACCCCATTTCCCATCTTTTTTTACGGCGATTACATCGAATGTGTTACCAAGCATCATTTCATAATCAAAAGGAACAACCGTATTGCCGGAGCGATCAATACAACCATATTTACCATTCTTCATTACACTAAAGATCTCTCTGTCACCTTCTTTCGTTGGAAATAGAATCTCTTCGTAACCAGACAATGATGAAACATCATTATTTGAGTCATTGAAAACATCCCATTTGCCTGTATTATTCTTTGCGCCCCAAAGACCTGTTATTTGACTATGTCGTAAGGAAGTGTAACCCGTACGAAGTTTGTTGCCCTGTTTGTCTATAAACGACCAAGATGTTCCATTGACGGGAGCAATATCTCCAATAAAATCTCCATGACTCCAATAACTTATATTATTAAAATGTGTATCAAATGTAGCAGCTACAAACCCTTTTCCAGTTACTATATTATGATAACCACATATTGTCTGTTTTTTCTTGTTAATATAGTATCTAACCATACCACTTTGTGGTTGCATAACAAAGTCATAAAGTCCTTGTTTTAGTAATTCTTTGCCACTACCATCTATAATACCTGCATTATAAATACTAAAGCCATTATTGCTATAACCTAAATACGCGCAATCTGTCACTAAAGTATCTACTGTATTGTGGTAACTAAATTCTAGACGCTTACCCTCATAATAGGGATATTTGTTAGTTCCATCATAAGTAAATTCATATAGTCCTTTATATTGTGGCTCAATAATAATATTACCATTGGCATCAATTATTCCATATTTGGCATTGGCCATATATGTTTTTTTCTCATTTGCCGTGGATTTTCCACCAAGAGAGAGTAGAGCTTTGCCGTAGCAATTAGGTTTAGAGATCTGCGAATAATTCGCAGGGAGGACAATCTTTCCCTGATGAGTAGCAAGTCCTACTTTTTTCCCGTCCTTAATAATATATAGCTCTTTATTCCATTTTGAAATCTGTGAGTACTTCAAAGGAAGCAGAATGGTACCTTTCGAATCAATAATACCAGATTTCCCGGATTTTGAAACTATTGCAACTCCATCTGAAAAAGGTTGAACGCCATCATATTGGCACTTAATGACTTCGTTACCATTTTGATCAGCAAAACCAACCTTGCCCTTTTTGTCAACAAGAATTTTTAAGTCTTGAGCATGTACATTTGTCGCTAAAACAAATACTGCTAAACATAGAATTTTTTTTAGCCTCATAATAGTTAGTCTTTTTGCGCCGATGTACACCCCAAGTTCGGCTACATTAGTATGCTTTAGGTTTTGCTTACGATAAGGAAAAAGGCGTAGGTGTCTGTTCTTCTGCCCATCCTGGACTCGTATGCTCGATTCACGAGTCACAACGACAGACGTTCGAAAACGTCTTTCTCAATATGTAAGACCGCCCGCTTCACCCCAAGAGGCTAACAAGCGATGTTGCAAATATACATACTTTCGATTCATTTGCCAAATATTTGTATAGCTTTTTGTCGCGCGAAATAGAGGACATTT
>Ga0310691_10006778_pt1 | contig 12155 bp, 5 predicted proteins | sample 176DNAGHGlowgp2_FD_203887 | JGI IMG/M metagenome (GOLD analysis project Ga0310691, IMG submission 203887) | Sheep rumen microbial communities from Palmerston North, Manawatu-Wanganui, New Zealand - 1766 DNA GHGlow gp2 (v2) (version 2) | ecosystem: Host-associated > Mammals > Digestive system >... | reverse complement strand
GCTACGGCTACATCGACCGGGCCAAGGAGATCATCTACAAGGCGCTGAACGACGCCGGCATCTCCATCCCGTTCCCGCAGCGGGACATCCACATCATTCAGGATCCGGAATAGATGGAAGGGAAGGGCGGACGCATCCTGTCGCTGGACGTGCTGCGCGGCCTGACGGTAGCGTGCATGATCCTGGTCAACAACGGCACGGCCGATTCATTTCCAGCCTTGCGTCATGCTGTGTGGAACGGACTGACGCTCAGTGACATGGTTTTCCCTTTCTTCCTCTTCATCATGGGGATTTCCATCCATTTCTCCCGAAAGGGGAAGCCCGGCCAGATCCTCCGGCGCACCGGGATCATCATCCTCATCTGCTGGGGAATCCGCTACGTGGAATATGCCTTGGGCGGGGACTTCCTGCCCTGGGCCCATTTCCGGCTCACAGGGGTGCTGGTCCGCATCGCCCTGTGCTACCTGGCCGCCGCCCTGCTCTGCCTGTATGCGCCCGCCCGGCTGCTGCCCTGGCTGTCCGGGATGCTGCTGGCGGGCTACACGATGCTGCTGCTCTGCGGCAGCGGCTATGCCCAGGACGCATCCAACATCCTCTCCGTGGCGGACCGTGCCCTGCTCGGCGAAGCCCACCTCTACCACAAGTCCCCGGTGGATCCGGAGGGCTTGCTATCCACGCTGCCGGCCCTTGCCCATACCTTGCTGGGCTGCATCTGCGGGCGGATGCTCAAGCGGGATGCCTCCTTGCCGGAACGCCTGCGGCGGATGGCGCTCTATGGCCTGATCCTGGCGGGGGCCGGGCTGCTCCTCAGTCTCTGGCTGCCGCTGAACAAGCGAATCTGGTCGCCGTCCTATGCGCTGTTTACCAGCGGCTGCTGTGCCCTGCTGCTCGCAGCGCTCGGCTGGCTGGTCGATCTGCGGGGATGCCGGGGCTGGACGCCGTTTTTCGAGGCCTTCGGCCGCAACGCCCTCGCGATCTATATCCTGAGCGAACTGCTCTCCGCCGTGGCCGGGCAGACCGGCTTCTCCGACTGGCTGTACGGCCTGCTCTCCGGTGTGTGCCCGTATCTGCCAGCGGCCGCGCTTCTCTACGCGTTCTTCTTTGTTGGCATCAACTGGCTGGTCGCGTATATTTTATATAGGAAACGGATATTTGTAAAAATTTAGTAGATATCGGAGTCGGTTTTGTAATATTTTGCTATATTTGCGAACTTTTTAACGCAAAAGTTTGTAAACCTATAGTAATAACAACATTCATCTAACCAATCCCATCTACTATGTATGTCAAAATGATTCAAAAGGCCCTTGCTGCGGCATTCTTTGTCTGGCTCGGGCTTGCGACAGCATTTGCCCAGGTGCGGGTCTCCGGCACGGTCACGGATGAAGGCGGCGAGCCGCTCGCCGGCGCCGGCGTGATCGAGAAAGGCACGACCAACGGCGTCGTGACCGATCTGGATGGCAAGTATGTCATCACGGTCCCCGAGGGCACCACGCTGGTGATTTCCTTCATCGGTTTCACCGATCAGGAAGTGACCGCCCGCAGCGGCGTCATTGACGTCGTGCTTCAGGAGGATAAGAACATGCTGGACGACGTCGTGGTCATCGGCTACGGCAGCACGACCCGCAAGGACATCACCTCCTCCATCTCCACCGTCAAGGCGGACGACCTCAATGTCGGCGTCTATACGGACCCGGCATCCCTGCTTCAGGGCAAGGTGGCCGGACTGGTGGTCTCCCAGACGGGCGATCCGAACGGCACGCCGAGTATCACCCTCCGCGGCGCCTCCACGCTCCGTACCGGTGCGGCCATGCAGCCGTACTACATTGTCGATGGCGTCCCGGGCGTAGATCTCTCGCTCGTGGCGACGGACGACATCGAGTCCATCGACGTGCTCCGTGACGCCTCCGCCACCGCCATCTACGGCTCCAAGGCTGCCAACGGCGTCATCATCGTGACGACCAAGAAGGGCAAGGAAGGCCGCGTGAACGTCAATTACAACGGCTATGTGGCCTTCGACAAGATCTCCAAAAACCTGGAGATGATGTCGGCCGCCGACCTGCGCAGCTACGCCTCCTCCAATGGTTTCACCCTGGTCAACGACCAGAATGCCAACACCGACTGGGCTTCCGAGGTCCAGCGTGTGGCCGTCTCCCACAACCACAACGTGTCCGTGAGCGGCGCCAACCAGAAGTCCCGCTACAGCGCATCCATCAGCTACATCGATCGTCAGGGCGTCATCAAGGGCTCAGACATGAACCGGATCAACGCCCGTTCCTTCGTGCAGGCGAGTGTCCTCAAGGACCGCCTCACCCTGAGCCTGAGCGCCAATGCCAGCCAGGGCCGCAACCGCGGTGTCTGGTCCGCCAAGGACGGCGCCTCCGTCTATGATGCCATGTACTACTATGCCCCGACTTCCCCGGTGAAGGACGCGGCCGGCAACTGGTACCAGTATGGCATCAGCCAGAACTACAACCCGGTGTCCCTCATCAACGAGGACACTTCCGAGAACATCTTCAAAGAGCTCCAGTTCATCGGCAAGGCCGCCCTGACCATCGTCGATGGCCTCGTGTGGAACACCAACGCTTCCTACATGACCAACCAGACCATCTACAGCGCCTACCATACCACCCATTCATATGTGGCGCCCGTGGATCACGGCAATGCAAACCGCAGCACCTGGTTCGGCACCCGCAAGTCCCTGGAGACCTATCTCAACTACGACCGCACCTTCGCGAACGACCACAAGTTGGGCGTGATGGCCGGTTACTCCTGGGAGGAGAACACGCAGGGCGACGGTTTCGGCGTGACGGTCTATGATTTCTACAACGACGACCTGAAGTGGAACCAGCTCACCTACGCTTCCAAGATCAACGGGATCGAGGGCGTGCAGAGCGGTACCGTCAGCACCCTGCGCATGATCTCCTTCTATGCGCGTGCGAACTATTCCTACAAGGGCCGCTACATCCTCCAGGCGACGATCCGCCGTGACGGCAGCTCGGCCTTCGGGATCAACAACCGCTGGGCCACCTTCCCGTCCGTTTCCGCAGCCTGGAACATCGCCGAGGAAGGCTTCATGCAGGACAGCGGCTTCGACCAGCTCAAACTGCGTCTCGGCTACGGCGTGAGCGGTAACTCCCTGGGCTTCGACGCCTTCTCCGCCGTCTCCACTTATGGCGCCTCCGGCTGGTTCGAATACACCGATCCCGAGACGCTGAGCACTACCCAGAAGCGTACGCTGGCCGCGAGCCGCAACGCCAATCCGGACCTCAAGTGGGAGACCACTTCGATGCTCAACCTCGGTATCGATTTCTCCGTGCTGAAGGGCCGCCTGAGCGGTAGCATCGACCTCTATGACAAGCAGACCCGCGACCTGATCTGGGATTACGCCGTCTCCACCAACATTTACCCTTACGGCTGGATGACCGCCAACGTGGGCAACATGTCCAACCGGGGCGTGGAACTTTCCCTGAACGCCATCCCCGTGCAGACGGCGGACTGGACCTGGAGCACCACGCTGAACCTGGCGCACAACAGCAACAAGGTCACGTCCATCTCCAACAGCACCTATGCCGTGCCCTACAGCGACCAGGGCAACCCCAATATCGGCGGCTTCGCCACCCAGAGTGTCCAGCGCATCATGGAAGGCTATCCGCTGGGTACCTTCTACACCTGGGAGTGGGCCGGCTACAACGCTGAAGGCAAGTCCGTCTTCTACGAGCACGACGCCGACACCGGCGCCCGCCTGTCCACCACCACGACCGATCCGCAGGACAAGGACCGCGCCGTCACCGGCTACGCCCAGCCTGCGCTGACCCTCGGATGGAACAACACCCTGACCTGGAAGCGCCTCTCCCTGAACGCTTTCTTCCAGGGCAACTTCGGCGGTAAGGTGTTTAACGCCCCGCGCGCCCAGTACAGCGCCGTGGCCAATGCCCCCGAAAAGAACGTCCTCAAGGAGGTTGCGACCGAGCAGAAGTGGAGCGATTCCGGCTTCGCCCAGGCTCCGTCCGACCGCTACCTCGAGAGCGGCTCCTTCCTCCGCCTGGCCACCTTGACCCTGTCCTACAATTTCGGCAGCATCCAGGACTGGCTCCAGAACCTCACCGTGTATGCCACCTGCAACAACGCATTCGTCATCACGGGCTACAAGGGCCTCGATCCGGAAGTTGACCTGGGCGGCCTGACCCCCGGCATCGACTGGAGAGAGTACCGGTATCCGCACACCCGCACCCTGATGTTGGGCGTCAAACTCAACTTCTAATTTGATACGGCTATGAAGAAAAATATTTTCCTCCTCGCAGCAACGGCTGCCCTTCTGGCCCTGGGCTGCACCAACCTGGACGTGGACATCAAGTCCCTCTATACGGAGTATCCCGACACGGATGTGGCGCTCGAGGCCAAGATGGCCGACGCGTACTACTTTTTCCGCGGGGCGCTCGGACGCCGTTTCGGCGAGTCCTCCTCCCTGTCTTCCGACGAGCAGACCGCCATCTCTTTCGACGGTGACTACTATGACGGCGGTACCTATGCGCACTCCGCCCTGCACAACTATTCTCCGGACGACGCTTCCGTAGGCTGGTATGGTGAAGTGGCCGCGGGCATCACCAAGTGCAACGCCGTCATCAACGAGCTGGGTGCCGAGAAGGCGCCTACCGCCCGTGCGATGCGTGCCTTCTACCTCTTCCTGCTGATGGACAACTATGGTGACGTGCCCATCATCGACGGTCCCGTCGAGGAAGGCCAGGCCATCGTGCGCGAGAGCCGCGCGAAGGTGGCCCAGTGGCTGGCTGATGAACTGACGGCCGCCATCCCCGACCTCCCGACCCAGGTGAATGCCGCGACGTACGGCAAGCCGACCCGCTGGATGGCCGAGGCGCTCCTCGCCAAGATCTACCTCAACTGGCCGGTTTATACCGCCGCCAGCGTTGACAAATACGAGGCCTCCGGTTATAACAACAGCCACCTCAACGACATCGTCACCTTGTGCGACGACATCATCGCCTCCGGAAAGTTCTCCCTCGCCGGCGGTGAGCAGAACGGAGTCGGCGGCGCTCCGAAGAACCTCTACCGGGCCAAGTTCTATCCCAACAACGGCCCGCAGATCAAGGATTTCATCTATGCGATGCCCTACGATGCCCTCACGGCCCAGGGATTCCAGTACGCCCGTCCGCGCATCTGGCGCCAGGGCCGTAACGACGGCAACGGCGGGCCCGGCTACTTCGGATCCGACATCGGCAACAGCTGCGGCGGCAACTTCTCGCTGACCCCGGAGGCGGCGGCCCGTTTCGATGCGGCTGCGGCCGAGGGCGACGACCGTGCCGAACAGGTGATCCGCGGCCAGATCTTCATGTACGATCCCAATACCTGGGAGATTACGGACACCCCGTATCTCTACAAGGGCGAGCCGGTCGTGCTGACCCCGACGGTCACCCTCAAGGTCGAAGACGAGAATCTCAACACCGGCAAGAACGTGACCGGCTGGAGCCAGGGATACAAGTCCGTCAAGTATTTCGTCATCCAGGCGGACTACAAGAACGGCCGTAACCAGTCCAACGACCTCCCGATCTTCCGCTATGCAGATGTCCTGCTCATGAAGGCCGAGGCCATCCAGCGCGGAGCCTCCCCGACCCGCGGGGCCACCGCTTTGAGCCTGGTCAACGAGGTGCGTGCCTATGCCAACGCTCCGGCCCGGACTTCCGTGGACCTCGAGACCATCGAGAATGAGCGCGCGATCGAGTTCTTCGATGAGAACTGGCGCCGCAACGACATGATCCGTTTCGGCTCCTTCGAGAACGAGTACGGGTTCCACCGCAAGGGTTTCCCGACCGCCAACTTCGACAAGACCCGCCGTATCCTTCCGATTCCGACCGGCATTCTCAACGAGAATACCAACTGGAGCCAGAACACCGGTTATTGATCCGCCGGAAATGATTAAATTTGTGGGACTGCCTCCGGGCAGCCCCACATTTTCATCCCGCTTATGACCTTGCTGCTGTCCCTGCTCCTGCTGTTGTCGCTCCCGCCAGTGTCCATGGTGGATACAAGGGTCGGCACGGCAGCCAGTTCCGCTCCGTCCTCCAGTCTGTTCGGTTCCGGGGGCGAAGTGTTCGGCAACGTGCTCCCCTGCGTCACGGAGCCGCACGGACAGACCTTCTGGACACCGCAGACGCGCCCCACCGAGCTCAAGGGCCGCTGTCCCTATTACTACAGCGATTCACTCTTCCAGGGATTCCGGGCCTCTCACTGGCTCGTGGGCGGTGCTACGCAGGACTACGGCTCCTTTACCCTGATGCCGGGCCGGGGTCCGGTCCGGCTCCTGCCCGAAGAGCGGGCGCTCCCGTTCTCGCATGACGCGGAGACGGCCAGCCCGTGCCTCTATTCGGTCCGGCTGCCCGGAATCACGGCCGAGATGACGGGCCGCTCCCACGCTGCCGTCTGGCGCCTCCAGGGGGCCGAATGGCTGGTGGTCCAGGTCAATAGCGACGAGGGAGAGGGGACCCTGGAGGTGGACCGGGATGCCCGGGAAATCCGGGGCTCCAATCCCGTGCACCGGATCTACCAGGGCAAGGGAAAGCCGGCGGGATTCAGCGGCCATTTCGTGGTCCGTGTCGAGGCGCAGGTCCTCGAGTCCGGCGTCGAGGGCGACTGCGCCTGGGTGCGCTTTGCCCCCTGCGATACCCTCATCGTGCGGGCGGCCACGTCCTTCACCTCGGTGGAGGCCGCCCGGGCCAACCTTGAGGCGGAGATCCCGCAACCCGATTTCGATGCGGTGCGCGACACCGCGGAGCGCATTTGGTCGGAACGCCTTTCCCGGATCGCCGTGGAGGGAGCGGACACGGCCGCGCTGCGCCAGTTCTACGGATCCCTCTGGCGCGCCAGCCTGCTGCCCCGCACGGTCAGCGACGCCGGAGCGCCGGTGCGCTATGATGATTTCAGCCTCTGGGACACCTACAGGGCCCTGCACCCGCTGCTGACTCTGCTCGAGCCTACGCGGGTGGGCGACATGGTCGCCTCCCTGCTGGAAAAGTACGACCGGGGCGGCTGGCTGCCCATTTTCCCCTGCTGGGGGTCCTACACTTCGGCCATGATCGGCGACCATGCCATCTCGATGATCAGCGATGCATTCCTGAAGGGGATCCGGGGCTATGACGTGCAGCAGGCATACGCCGCCATGCGGCAGAACGCTTTCGAGTCTCCGGGCGGGGCGGAGTACCTCTCTGATTCCCTGTATCAGGACGGCCGCGGCCGCCGGGCCCTGCAGAGCTATCTGCAATACGGGTTCGTACCCCTGGAAGATGATGTCCCGTATGCCTACCACCCCCGCGAACAGGTGAGCCGGACCCTGGAATATGCTTACGACGACTGGTGCCTGTCGCGGGTTGCCCGCCGGCTCGGACACCGCCGGGACGCCCGGATCCTGCGCAGGCGGGCCGCCTGGTGGCGGAACGTCTTCGATCCCCGGACGCACTGGGTGCAGGGCCGCCATGCCGACGGGACCTTCCTGTCGGAGGGCAACCTGTTGGAGAAAGTGCCCTTCATCACCGAGGGTACGCCGGCCCATTACAGCTGGTATGTCCCGCACGACGTGCCGGGGCTGATCCGGGAGATGGGCGGCGAGGCGGTCTTCCTGGCGCGGCTTGACTCGATGTTCTCCGAGCGGCGCTACTGGCACGGCAACGAACCCTGCCACCAGATCGCCTGGCTGTATGACTACACGTCCCAGCCCTGGAAGACGCAGCGTGCCGTCCGGGAAATCCTGCGGACGGAATACCGTGACGAGCCCGGAGGGCTGAGCGGCAACGACGACGCCGGGCAGATGTCCGCGTGGTACGTCTTCGGTTCGCTGGGGCTGTATCCGGTCTGTCCCGGCAGCGGGGAGTACGCCCTCGGGAGCCCCCTCTTCGACCGGGTGGAGATCCGCCTGGAGGACGGCCGGACTTTCATTATCGAGACGCACAATGCCGCGCCGGACCATCTTTACGTACAGAAAACCTTCCTCAACGGACGGCGTCTGCGCCGTCCCTTCATCCGGCACGCGGACATCGTGCACGGCGCCCGTCTGGTCTTCGAGATGGGGCCGGAGCCGCCGCGCCGGGGATCATACAGACACAAGCCATGAACAGAAGAATGATCGCAGCGCTCGCGGCCCTTCCGGTCCTGCTGGCAGCCTGCACCACCCGGACGGGAAATGAATACAATGTGTTGGATTTCGGAGCGCGCGGCGACGGTGTGACCGATGACGCAGCGGCCCTGCAGCGGACGATCGACCGCTGCGCGCAGGCGGGCGGAGGCACGGTCGTGCTGCCCGCCGGCCGGACCTTCCTGTCCGGCCCGCTCGAGCTCAAGGGCGGGATCGAATACCGCTTTGAGCCCGGCTCCGTGCTGCTGGCCAACCCGGACGAGGGCGTCTATCATCTGAGCGCCTTCGGCAAGAACGAGGGCGAGGGGATGCTCTGGCTCTATGCCCGGGACACCCGCGACATCACGCTGTGCGGCTCCGGCACGATCGACGGCAACGGCGTGGCTTTCATGGGGGAGGAGCTCGAAGACAGCTACGAGCTCAAGCCGGTGACCACCTTTGATCCGCGGCCCCACGTGCTGACCTTCTACGGCGTGGAGGGCCTGCGCATCCGGGACCTGACCATCCGCAACGGCGCCTACTGGACCGTGCATCTGGTCGGCTGCACGGATGCGCTCATCTCCGGCATCAGCCTGCTCAACAACCTCAAGATCCGCAATGGAGACGGCATCGATATCGACCATTCGCGCAAGGTGCGCATCTCTGATTGCTACATCGAATCCGGCGACGACTGCATCTGCCTGAAGAACCGCCGGGAGTTCGCCCGGTACGGCCCCTGCGAGGATATCGTGGTGACGAACTGCATCATGACCTCCCGTTCCTGCGCCGTCAAGATCGGCTCGGAGAACATGGATTCGATCGCGGACGTGCTTTTCCAGAACTGCGTGATCCGGGCCAGCAACCGCGGGATCGGCATCCAGAACCGGGACGAGGGGACGGTGCGCAATGTGCAGTTCTGCAATATGTACGTAGAAAGCCTGCTGTGGAGCGACGTGTGGTGGGGAAAGGCGGAGCCGATCTACGTGACGAGCTATCCGCGGGCCAGCGTCAACCACAAGGACGCCAACTGGCGCTTCCCGGAAGGAGCGACGGAAGGGGCTTGCGGCGAGGTCTGCGACATCCTCTTCCGGGACATCCTCTGCGATGCCGCCAACGGCATCTTCCTTGGCGGCGACGAGCCGGGCAAGGTGCACGGAATCCGTTTCGAAGGCGTGCAGCTGCGGCTCGCAGAGCGGCTGGCCGGCATGTATGACCGGCGCCCCTGCAAGGGGGAAGGCTTTGTCCCTGCTACTTCCGTTCCATACGCATTCGACTCGGTATCAGATATTTATATAGACGGAAAGAAAGTCCGATGAGAAGGTGCATCCTCCTGTTTCCCGTGCTCCTGCTGCTGGCTGCTTCATGCAGCCGGCCGGCTCCCCACACGTATATCGACCCGCGGATCGGCTCCGAGGGCCTGGGGCGGACTTTCATCGGTCCTGCCTGTCCGTTCGGAATGGTCAAACCTTCGCCGGACTGCACAAGCGCCCCCAACAGCGGCTGGCTGCCGATGCCGGAGCGCGTGGACGGTTTCGCGCAGGTGCATGTGAGCGGCACGGGCGGCGGTCCGAAATACGGCAACATCCTGCTCATGCCGCAAGCCGCCTACGGTACCCGGCGGCAGTGGGACCGGCGCAGCACGGAGGAGATCCTGCCGGGCTATTACGCCACGCAGCTGGAGCAGAGCGGAATCGTGGTGGAGATCACGGCGGCGGAACGGGCGGCCGTCTATCGGATCCGTTATCCCGGGACGGGCGACCATGCCCTGGTCGTGGACCTGGGCTTCTTCCTCGGCGAGCAGCCCGTGCCGGGTGCCCGGGAAGCGCAGGAATTCGTGGATTCGGACGCACGGATCGCCGGCAACTGCACGATAAGCGGCTTCCAGACCATCCGGGGCGGCTGGAACAACGGCGGTCCCTATACGGTCTTCTTCTGCTTGGAGGCGGACCGGCCCTTCGTGCGGAGCTCGGTGGAGCGCGCTGCGGACGGCAAAACCGTGACTGCCGTGGATTTCGGCCCCGGGGCCGGGGAAGTGGAGCTGCGCGTAGGCATCTCCTTCCTGGACGGGGCGCAGGCTGCAGCCAACCTCGCCACGGTACGGGACCTGTCATTCAGCCAGGTGCGCGGGCGCTGCCTGGCACAGTGGGACGCTCTGCTGGGCCGGGTGGAACTGGGACGCCGTACCTCCGCCCGCCAGCGGCGGATGTTCTACACGGCCCTCTACCACACGATGCTGATGCCGGTGGACCGGACCGGAGAATGGGCGCCCGCAGGCGGGGAAGTCTATTATGATGATTATTATGCCTTGTGGGACACCTACCGCACTTCGCTGCCGCTGATCACGCTGCTCGATCCCGCACGCGAACGGGACATCGTGAATGCGCTGCTGACCATCTACCGGCACGACGGTTATCTGCCCGACGCCCGCAGCGGCAATGCCAACGGACGGACCCAGGGCGGCTCGAACGCCGAGATCGTGATTGCGGACGCCTTCGTCAAGGGGCTGGAAGGTATTGACTATGAGCTGGCCCTGGAGGCCATGCTGAAGGATGCGGAAATGCCGCCTGCGGACGACGAAGCCGAAGGCCGGGGCGGCCTGGAGGACTACAACCGGCTGGGCTATATCCCCTGGGGAACGCCCCGGGCCGGCAACCGGACCCTGGAATATGCCCTGTGCGATGCGGCCATCGCCACCGTGGCGCGGGGTCTCGGCCGGGAGGACCTGTACGAGAAATACCATGCCCGTTCGGGCAACTGGCGCCATCTCTGGCGGGCGGACTACGAGGATGGGGGCGTGCGCGGTTTCATCCTGCCGCGGGCGGCGGACGGCAGCTGGCTGGATACGCTTTCCTTCGGCCATTCCCGGCGGCGGACCGGGAGCTATGTCTATACGCCGACCACCTTCGAAGGACCCTGGTATTCGCCCTGGTGGAGCGATTTCTTCTATGAAGCGGACAGTTGGGAGTATTCCCTGTCGGTGCCGCACGACGTGCCGGGCCTGATCGCGGCCTGCGGCGGCCCGGAGGCGTTCCGGCAGCGCCTGGACTGCTTCTTCGCGGACGGACACTACCACGTCGAGAACGAACCTTCGTTCCTGGCGAGCTGCCTCTATCATTGGATCGGCCGTCCCGACCTGAGCTCGGAACGCACGCACGGGATCGTGGAAAAATATTTTGACGACGGCCCGCGCGGCCTGCCCGGCAACGATGATTCCGGCGCCACGTCCGCCTGGCTGGCTTTCCATATGCTGGGTCTCTACCCGCTGGCCGGCACGGCGGAATACGCTTTGCACGTGCCCGAGGTGCCGCGGTCGGTCCTGCATACGGACGGCGGACGGCGCCTGGTCATCCGCGCCTCCGGTCTGCGGGAGGGACACCGCCGGCTGCTGGGCGTCCGCCTGAACGGTCGGGAACTGCCTCTCGATTCGCTCTTCCTGACTCACGGGGAGCTGCTGCAGGGCGGACGCCTGTCCTTCCGGCTGGGACGCAGCGTCTCCGCGAAACCGGAAGCGCATCCGTGCGGCGTTCCCGCGCTGTGGGAGACCTTCCCTGTCGCCGTGGCGGATTCCGTCCTGCAGACCTGCCGCCTGCATGGGCAGACGCGGCGTTTCGCCTGGCATTTCGCCCGTCAGGGAGATTCGCTGCGCCTGTACTGGCGCATCCAGCGCAACCTGCGCATGTGGCGCGGCTCTTTCACGATGGTCCCGGAGGCCTTGGACGATGCGCGGATGCTTTCCTTCCGGATGCCCGAGGACGGTTTGCATGTCACGCTGGGCCCGGACGAGGTATTCGGCATCCTGCCCCGGAAATGCCTGCGCGAACTCAAGGAGCGCGGCTGCACGGATTTCAACGCCACGCGCTGGCAGCTGGTGGACAGCCTCGGGACGGTGCTGACCCGGACCCTGATCCATGCCCGCGATATCCATGAGGGAACGGAAATCCGGGTGCTCGACTATGAGCCGCTTCCCTTGATCTGGGAGTTGCAGGACAACCCGATGGAGATCGACTGGCGCTGCTCCTCCCTGGAACCGCAGCAC
>Ga0310691_10006777_pt1 | contig 12155 bp, 8 predicted proteins | sample 176DNAGHGlowgp2_FD_203887 | JGI IMG/M metagenome (GOLD analysis project Ga0310691, IMG submission 203887) | Sheep rumen microbial communities from Palmerston North, Manawatu-Wanganui, New Zealand - 1766 DNA GHGlow gp2 (v2) (version 2) | ecosystem: Host-associated > Mammals > Digestive system >... | reverse complement strand
GCGTTGCGCTTACTCATCTTTTGGATGCCGGCTGACAGCACGAGCGTCACGACCGTAGCCAGGCCTTCGGGAATGACTGCAACTGCAAATGCGATGGAGATCATGAGGGTCTCTATGATCTCGGTTTTATAGATAAATATCTGGCATACAAACATTAAAATGCACAGTACCACGCCGGCAATGCCCAGCACCATGGAAATGCTGTTTAAGTTCTTTTGCAGGGGCGTCTCCTGCTTTGTGATCTTATGAAGCATGCTCGAGATCTTACCGATCTCAGTGTCATCGCCGATCTTTTCCACGATGCCTTCACCGCGTCCGTATTCCACCAGCGTCGACATAAACACTTTATCCTTGCGATCCCCCAGCGGCGTCTTCTCATCGCTCTTTTCGTTGCAATCCTTTTCCACCGCAACACTCTCACCGGTCAGGGCAGATTCGTTTACCTTCAGGGAACTTGTCTGCGTCAGCGCAAGATCTGCCGGAACGACCCGGCCTGCCTCCAAAATAACGTAATCGCCTACCACAAGGTCTGCCGCGGGGATTTCCTTTTCCGCGCCGTCTCTCACGACAACTGCCGTGGAAGCATTGATCTGTTTCAGTGCCTCAACGGATTTCTCCGCCGACACTTCCTGAACGGTTCCAATGATAACGTTTGCCAATACGACCACAATGATGATGATTCCGTCAATAAGCTCTCCGGTCGCAATGGAGATGACTGCCGCCACGATCAGCAGTAATAAAAGCGGTGACATAAACTGTTCCAGAATCATGGAAAACAAACTTTTTTTCTTCCCCTGAGTCAGTACGTTTCTGCCGCTTTTTGCCCTCTCAAGTGCCTCAGCCGTCGTCAATCCTCTTGTATCCATAGCTTCGCTCCTTATCATAAAATACTCACACTGCAAACTATACTCTTTTTTGCGGATGGCGTCAATAATTTGTCTTGACAAACGTCTCCTTCCCCGCATTCGTTACGTTAAGCATAAAAAATCCCCGCAAGACCGGCTTTTACCGGCTTTGCGAGGTTTTTACGCAAATGAGGCATGGGGGATTCGAACCCCCGACAACTTGATTAAAAGTCAAGTGCTCTACCGACTGAGCTAATACCCCATGATCAGCATTGCCGATGCATCGACAATGATAACAGGGCTAGCTGGATTCGAACCAGCGAATGCAGCAGTCAAAGTGCTGTGCCTTACCGCTTGGCGATAGCCCTATATGATAGGCATCAAGCGTGCCCTCAAAGACACAATCCCGTAATAAAAGGGTGGGTAAAGGGATTCGAACCCTTGGCCTCCAGAGCCACAATCTGGCGCGCTAACCAACTGCGCTATACCCACCATGGTTATAAAGAACTATATGTTTCGGACGTCCCGGTACTCCTTAGTCCCACAGACTAACGCGCCCCAAGTCCCATCCAAATGTGCCCGAAGGGATTCGAACCCCCGACCCACGGCTTAGAAGGCCGTTGCTCTATCCAGCTGAGCTACGGACACACAATGCTCGTCAGTATTAAACCGACGAAGCATATTGTACCTTAATTATTTGGTTTTGTCAACCACGTTTGACCGAATTTTTTCATCATTTTTTTCAGAGGGTCCGGAAATCCAGATCACGCCAAGCTTTCGCTCGAAGGCGGGCCCAAAAACATGCTGGTGCACCTTCTCCGTCACCTGTCCGTCCCAGGTAAAATGCAGATGTCCGCACAGGATCTCACATACCGGCGTATCCTCCGCATAGATCATGTTCAAAAACTCTTTCGTGGTCTCATTGGGAGCATTGTTACAGCCCTCTCCCCAGATCAGTTCCCGTCCGCCCCAGATTTCCCTGGACTTCTCCGCCAGGCTCTCATCCTGAAGCGGCTTTATGGGCACGTGGGTCAGGAGAATGACCGGCTTTCCCAGGGCGAAGAGCTCTTTCATCCTTGCAAGCCCCGTTTCTGAAAGCTGGGCGGTAGAATTATTCCAGCCTGCGATCAAGAACTCCGGGAACTCCATGGTCATCACTTCTTCATAGGGGCTGATGGTATTTTGATACTCCAAACTATCCGGCTCAAAAACCCCATATAGATAAGAGGGGGCCAGATCATGATCTGCCCGGACGTAGAGCCAGGGAAGCTTTAATTCCTCCAGTCCCTCCCGCAGGCAGTCCACGTTGGCCTTTGATGCAAAGTCGATCATGTCGGCGCCAAAGAGCACGCCCTCACAATCTCCTTGCATCGCATTCAGGTAATTCACCCACGACTTCCAGGAATCAGCAGCCGTCATGCCTTCATAGGAAGACCAGGCCATTCTCGCCCTGACGTTTTCCAATTCCTTTTCATCTATCTGGTCACTTTCCAAGATCAGGTGAAGATCCGACAGATATAATAAGAACCTTTCCCCCTCCATGCCGGGGATCCGTACGTGAACCGTTTCCATTTCCACGGGGAAGTGAAATTCCTCAATGACCGGAAGCCTGCCCGCAATCCCCCCCGGCAAGCTTTCCAAGCCCGTCTGGCCTTCCGGGCCCCTGCCTTCTTCCTCCTGCTTTCCAGCCTGTTCCCGTCCCGCTGCGGGATCGTTTCCCGTTTTGCAGGCAGAGATATGGCAAAGCCCCGCCGCCAGCATCATGCATAAAAAAAACGAGAAAATCCTTCGGAACCGATTTTCCCGTTTTTTGTTTTTGGATATCCTCATGCTCTCACCTGCTTTCTAACCGCTTTCCGGATGAAGTTCGTTTTCAAAACCACTCCGTAAGCATGAGAACATAATATCACGTTTTTCAATTCTTAGCAACTTGCACGTCCCGCCTGTAGCTTACAGGTCGCGGTTCTCGGGCTTTGCCTCAGGCTTTTTGAAACAGGCAAAGTCTGCTTCTACCTTCTCCTTGGGAAGTCTCGGCGTGATCAGGCTGACCACGGGTACAATGACAAGCCCTGCCAGCATGGCGAAGGCACCGCAGTTAATGGGGGACTGGAGTACCGCCGGAAAGGAAGGTCTTGCCAGCATGTTGGCCGTCATGATGCCGGCGCCAAAGATGAAATTCACCAGTACGGACAGCTTGGTCACGCCCTTCCAATACATGCTCAGGATAAAAGGCGCAAGGAATGCACCTGCCAGGGCGCCCCATGACACGCCCATGAGCTGTGCGATAAAGGTCACGTTGCTCTTATACTGTACAATGGCGATCACTGCGGAAATGACAATGAATACCACGATGAAAGCTCTCATGATCAGCACCTGCGTCTTCTCGCTCATCTTCTTGGCGACAGTGCCCTTAATGAGATCCAAGGTCAGGGTGGAGCTGGATGCCAGCACCAGGGAACTCAAGGTCGACATGGAGGCAGACAATACCAGGATCACCACAACTGCGATCAGGAAGGGAGAAAGCTTTTCGATCATGGCAGGGATGATGGCATCAAATCCAACCGCAGCCACGTCAATGTCATACAGCCTTCCGAAACCGCCCAGGAAGTAACAGCCGCCTGCCACGATCACGGCAAATGCGGTAGAAATAATGGTTCCCTTGCGAATGGCCTCTTCGTTCTTAATGGCATAAAATTTCTGCACCATCTGAGGCAGGCCCCAGGTTCCAAGGGAAGTCAGGATGACCACGCAAAGCAGGCCGAAGGGATCCGGGCCAAAGAAGGATGCGAAAACGCCGGGCATGTTAGACACGGATGCGTCGGTCACGTTTGCAAGGCTGTGGTAAGCTTCGATAAAGCCGCCCTGGCTGGCAAGGACTGCACCGATCACGGCGACAATGCCCACCAGCATGACAAGTCCCTGAATGAAATCATTAATGGCGGTAGCCATGTAACCGCCGGCGATGACGTAGATGCCCGTAAGTATGGCCATGGCAACAATGCAGACGGTGTAATCCAGGTTAAATGCCATGCCAAACAGTCTGGACAGGCCGTTGTAAAGGGAGGCCGTGTAAGGGATCAGGAAAATAAACACGATAATGGAGGAAACGATCTTCAGCATGGGAGAGGAAAATCTCGTGCCAAAGAATTCCGGCATGGTCTTACTCTCCAGATGATGCGTCATGACGCGGGTCCTGCGGCCAAGGATCACCCATGCAAGCAGGGATCCGATGAATGCATTTCCAAGACCGATCCACGTTGATGCCAGGCCAAATTTCCAGCCAAACTGTCCCGCATAACCGACAAAGATAACGGCTGAAAAATAGCTTGTTCCATAGGCGAAGGCCGTCAGCCAGGGGCCAACGCTTCTTCCGCCAAGCACAAAGCCGTTGACGTCGGTGGCATTTTTTCTGCAGTAAATGCCAACGCCGATCATCACGCCAAAAAACAGTACCAGCATCGCAATCTTGATAAACATGTTCTCTTTCCTCCCGGACATTTCTTAATTAGCGTTATGAATACCCGCGGTTACTTTCGCGCGCAAACGCTTTAACGCGTTGCAGTTTAAACCATAACACTTTAAATTGCTGAAGTCAAGAGAAATTTTCATCAAGTTACTGACAGATTTTTTAATTCAGGAGATCCTCTGCGGAATTGTAGAGAAGGACAACGAAGGAACCATCGTTGTAAACGATTTCTCCGGCCCGAACGGATGCTGCATCACGCGCCTTTTCAAATTCCTCCCCGGTCAAAAGAAGGAACACCTTACCGTCATGGGGCTGATCATAGTATTTCATGGGGGAGGACCAGCGGAAAAATTCCAGATGCTCCGCATCGCCCACGTTGGCCACTTCCACCTGGCCATCCGTCAGCTCCGTCATAATATTGGCATTCCAATAAGTTGCATATCCGAAATTAAGATCGTTTTCCTTAAGATAAGTTGCCACTGCCCTGCGGCTTTCATTCTTGTCCGTAGTAATAAAGGAAAGAGTGACCTTTCCCGTTGCCAGGGTCATGCAAAGCAGCAAAATGGCAAGCACTGCCGTCCTGTCAAAGAACCGTTCTTCCTTCTCGAGATAAAAGCAAAGAAGGGGAAGAAGGAAAATATAAATGGTCAGATAATATCTGGGTACCATGGTACTGGTGGAAAACACAAAGACAAACACGTTCAAAAGGAAGGCGCACCAAAAGAAAGTCACCAGCATGCCCCGGCGCCCCTTCTCCTCTTTCGCGTCGCGCACTGCCACGTAACCAAAGAGCACAAGGAGCACAAAGGCCACAAGGGAGATCAGGCCGCGCAGCGATAAAAGACCTTTGTCGGGAATGTATCCAAAAAGCATGATCAGACTGCCAAAGGCATCCTGCACGCGGTTCCAGAAAACGCCCTGATAGACGGAGATGAAATTGGTTGCCTCGTAGGTTTGGAACACGTATTTTCTGCAGACGTAGAGCACGTTGATGCCATATCCCGCCACGGCGCCGCAAAGTCCCATCAGCGCATACCAGAAATATGGCAGCGAATAGGACCGAAGAAGGTCCCCAAGCTTACTCTTCCAGTTTTCCGCCGTGACTTCCTTGCGGAAAGCTGAGAATTCGGCGCTCTTCAAAACGCCTGCAAATCCCGCAAGCACCAAAGGGCATTGCAGGGCCAAAAGATAACGCACGCCGGAGATGCCACAGATCAGGGAGATCAAAAGGTATGCAGGGATCCAGGGGAGCTTTTTCCCCTTCTCCGCACCGGTAATCCGGAGGAACAAGCCCATGAACAGGAAGGAAATGAACACGTGGAACATGTAGGTATTTCCCATCTGCATATGTGTCATCATGGTCTCTGAAAAGGGAAGCAAAAGAAGGACGCTGCTGCCGATCACAAGGCTCTTTCTCACCTTAAAGGGCTTCATAAAGAAAAAGTAGGCGGCCAGCATCAGTCCGTAAGTTACAAGATTTGTGATCATGCGGATCACGTGCCAGCTCCCGATGAAATGAAACAAAGGCCCCATGATCCAATGGGTATAAAGGAAGCGGAACTCCGTGGAATAATACCAGTCAGGGGTCGCAAAAAAATGGCCCGTTTCCGCCAGTTGCTTTGAAAAGATCATCTCCGCCGCCATGTCGGAGTCCAGCCAGTGATCATGGAATAAAAGGTTCAGCCCCAAAAGCAGCAGAAGGCTGGCGGCCAGTAAACAGTAGGATATTATGCAGGATTCTTTCTTCTTCACGTTGCTTCCCCCAAAACTTCATTTTGCCTTGACATATGACTTAAAAGCGGATATAATCTTCTTTGTTTCGGGGTGTGGCTCAGCTTGGCTAGAGCGCCTGGTTTGGGACCAGGAGGTCGCAGGTTCGAATCCTGTCACCCCGACTTAGGTCAGATCATAAGAGTTTTGAAATGCGGTACGCCGGTGCGTATCGTTTTTTTATTGTCCGCAGGTAAATAACCGCGGTTTTCATCCGTCGTTTTTAGTTCTCCAGATAGGCAATGGTAAAATGCGCTTCACCAAAGCGATCGGTCTCCATGATGCAGTAGGATGGCTTTCGTCCGTCCTGTCTCGGATAGGACAGGCTTCCGGGGTTCACCACCCAAATGCCGCACTCCTTTGTAACGGAAGGCTTATGGGTATGACCATATAAGACCACGTCCACGCCCCTTGCCAAAGCTTCCTGAACAAGATACTCCGTACTCATGGATACGTAATAATTGTGTCCGTGCGTCACCCAGACCTTATATCTTCCCACTTGCAGTTCAAGCTCCCTTGGCAGTTCGGAGAAAAAATCATTGTTTCCCGTCACCATGTGTACGGGGCAGGATACTGCCTCCGACAGGGCATATTCACTACCCTCAATGTCGCCGCAATGGATCACCATGTCCGGCGCATGCATTTTCATAACCTTGAAATAATTTTCATTTCTTCTGTGGGTATCACTAACAATAATGACTTTCACTGATCGTGCCTCTCTCACTCACCGTAAATCTTGCGCAGCTCTTCCTTCATGAGCCGGAGAGCCTTACCTCTGTGGCTCACTTCATTCTTTTGTTCCTCAGACAACTCCGCCGTGGTCTTTCCATAGGGCGGATAGAAAAAGATGGGGTCATAGCCAAAGCCGTGCGCTCCCTTCTCCTCATAGTCAATGCGTCCTTCAATGGTGGCCCTTGTCGTCACTTCCCTGCCATCCGGCAACACTGCTGCGATGGCACAGACAAATCTCGCCGTGCGCTCTTCATCCGGGACGCCGGTAAGCCTGCGGATGATCTCTGCATTCTTAATGCTATAGGGCGTGTCCTCCCCCATGTATCTGGCGGAGTAAACGCCGGGTTCCTTTCCCAGGGCATCCACCTCCAGACCGGAATCGTCCGCCATGACAATGGCTCCGGCCGCCTCCTTCGTTGCAGCAACGGCCCGCGCCTTGATCAGTGCGTTTTCTTCGTAGGTCTTGCCGTCTTCCACGATGTCTAAGGAAATCCCCGCTTCCTTCATGGTACGGATCTCATAGCCTGCATCTGCCAGGATCATCTCGATCTCCTTAACTTTATTGCGATTTCCGGTTGCAAATATGATCTGTTTACTCATTTTCCTTATTCCTGCCTTTACTTACGTAGCTTTTCCCTTATGCCTGCCCCTGGCCGCCCAAAGGCCTGGGAGCCTTCGGGGGCTTGGGACCTAAGAACTGATAATAATAGGTCTTCATCATGCCATTATAGATCTTCCGGTTCTTGTCCGCCTTGCGTCCAATGTCTTTTTCGGCCTGCTCGTATGCGGAGATCACGTACATGCTCCACGCATCCAGGTTACGGTAACGCTCCCCCAGCGTCTGATAGATCTGGGGCATCTCCTTCTTTTCCTGAAGTCTTTCGCCGTAGGGCGGATTTGTAATGATAAAGCCGTACTTCTTTGGATGGCTCAGATCCTTTACGTCCCTGCGCTGGAAATGGATGAGTCCGTCCACGCCGGCCAGCTTTGCATTTTCCCTGGCGATGGTCACCATGTCATTGTCTACGTCATATCCCTGAATGTCCGTTTCCACGGAGAGATCCACCATCTCATTTGCCTCGTCCAGAGTGTCATACCAGTTTCGCTTTGCCACCAGGTGTTCCCAATTCTGGGCGGTAAATTCTCGGTTCATGCCCGGAGCCACGTTTGCCGCCATCATGGCAGCCTCGATGGGAATTGTGCCGCTGCCGCAGAAAGGATCCACGAGAATGCGGCTTCCGTTCCAGGGCGTCAGCATGATCAGGGCTGCTGCCAGATTTTCCGCGATGGGGGCCTTTGCCGTCAGCTTTCTGTAGCCCCGCTTATGCAGTGATTCTCCGGTGGTATCAAGGCCCACGGTCACCTGATCTTTTAAAAGGAACACCCGCAAGGGAAAGCTCTCTCCCGTCTCGGGAAGCCAGTTCACGCGGTATACGTCAAGAAGCCTGTCCGCAATAGCCTTTTTCATGACGCGTTGAATGTCCGAGGGGCTGAACAGCTTAGACTTTACGCTGGCCGCCTTTGTCACCCAGCACTTTCCGTCTGAGGGCACGTACTCTTCCCAGGGAATGGCCTTGGTGCCCTGAAACAGTTCCTCATAGTCCATGGCCTGAAAGCTGCCAACTTTGATCAGTACTCTCTCCGCAGTCCGCAGAAAGACGTTGGCCCGTGCCACTGCTTCCTCGTCTCCAAGAAAGGTCACGCGTCCGTCCGTCACTTCGGATACGTCATAGCCAAGGTCGATGATCTCTTTTTTCAGTACCGCCTCCATGCCAAAATGGCAGGGGACGATCAATTCATATTTCTTCATGCGTTCCTCACGTATTTCTAATGATAGTCTTCCAAATCCATATTAGTATAAACAATTTTTTAAAAGATGTAAATAGGGGATACCCAAAGGCATCCCCCAGATTCCTGCTTTTTATTTAGTTAAGCCAGTCCCTGAAAAGCTTTACAAGAAAGGCCGAGAGCAAAAACAGCGCGATCACGGGCGCCAAAAATTTTAATACGGTAAATAAGATCACAAGTATCAGAAACAATACAAAAAAGCTTACCACGTAGCGGAGCCACCTGGGCATCGCAAGAAACTTCCCAAGCAGGGAGAAGCCACTCTGCCAGCGCCGTCCGTTCCATTCCTGAGCATCCCACTCCCGTTCATTCCATCCCTGGCCGTTCCACTCCTGATCCTCCCGGTTCTGCCTGTCGGCGTCCTCCTGCCGGCGTCCGCCGCGCCCGCCAAAGGCAGGTTCCTCTTCCCGCGAGGCCTCATCCAATCTTTGCGCGGCCTTTGTCGCGTCAGCAATGGTCCGGGCGATCAGACGGGGAGAGCCAAGGCTTGTCATGATCTCGCTTTCCGTCCGTCCGCGCTGCAGCTGTCCGTTTATGTAGTCTTCATAATATCTTAAATTGTCCGCGACCTGCTCAGCTTCCATTCTTCCGTTCAGGGATTGCCTGAGCTGGTCCAGAAATTCCGTTTTGTTCATGTTCTTCTCCGGTACGATTCCTTCCATTCCTCTCCCTTTCGGGTTCATGATTATTCTATCACGCCAATGGCCCAGCGTAAATATAAGCTTTAGAAAGCTTTTCTAAACTTTTTATAAACTACTTCTTTTGCCCCACTTGAAATAATTGACTGTTTCCTTTATAATCTATACAGACCTTTTTAGGGGCGAGAAATGCAAAATACTATTGTAAAGGAGAGTACCTATGAAATTCGGTTATTTCGATGACGCCAACAAGGAATACGTCATTACCACTCCCAAAACACCGCTTCCCTGGATCAACTATCTGGGATGCAATGAGTTCTTCTCCCTGATCTCCAACACGCAGGGAGGCTACACCTTCTACAAAGACGCAAAGCTGCTTCGTCTGACCAGGTATCGTTACAACAACGTGCCTACGGACATGGGCGGTAAATATTTCTATATCAAGGACGGCGAGACCGTATGGAATCCCGGCTGGCAGCCTACCCAGACGCAGTTGGATGAATATGAGTGCCGTCACGGCATCGGCTACAGCCGTTTCACCGGCAAGAAGAATGGCCTGAAGGCATCCGCCCTTGCATTTGTTCCCATGAATGACAACTGTGAAGTGACCCAGCTGACCCTGACCAATGAAAGCAATGAGAAGAAATCCGTTAAGGTCTTCTCCTACGTGGAATGGTGTCTCTGGAATGCCGATGATGACATGAAGAACTTCCAGAGACTCCTCTCCTGCGGCGAGATGGAGGTGGAAGGCTCCACCATTTATCATAAGACCGAGTACAGAGAGAGAAGAAATCATTATGCCGTTTATTCCGTAAATGCCGAGATCGCCGGCTTTGACACCAGCCGTGACGATTTCCTTGGTGCTTACAGAAGCGCATCCAATCCCGAGGTTGTGGAAAAGGGTCAGTGCACCAATTCCATGGCCAGCGGATGGTCTCCCATCGCCTGCCAGCAGATCAACGTAGAACTGGCACCCGGCGAGAGCAAAGATTTTGTATACGTTCTCGGCTATATCGAGAACCCTCAGGAAGAAAAGTGGGCTGACGCCGCAATGCAGGTGATCAATAAGAAGCGCGCTCACGAGATGCTGGCCCGCTATGCAACCACCGCTGACGTAAAGAAAGCTTTGGACGAGCTGCATGCTTACTGGGCTAAGCTCCTCTCCAAGTATCAGGTATCTTCCAAGGACGAGAAGGTTAACCGCATGGTTAATATCTGGAACCAGTATCAGTGCATGGTTACCTTTAACATGTCCCGTTCCGCATCCTATTATGAGTCCGGCATCGGCCGCGGCATGGGCTTTAGAGATTCCTGTCAGGATCTGCTTGGCTTCGTTCACCTGATCCCCGACCGCGCAAGGGAGCGTATCATCGACATTGCTTCCACCCAGTTTGAGGACGGCAGCGCATACCATCAGTATCAGCCTCTGACCAAGAAGGGCAACTCCGACATCGGAAGCGGATTTAACGACGATCCCCTGTGGCTCATCGCAGGTACCAGCGCATACGTACGCGAGACCGGCGACCTGTCCATTCTGGATCACCTGACTCCTTTTGACAATGATGAGAGTAAGGCTACTCCTCTCATGAACCACTTAAAGAGATCCTTTGATTACATTGTAAACCACAAGGGTCCTCATGATCTGCCCCTCATTGGCCGCGCAGACTGGAATGACTGCCTGAACCTGAACTGCTTCTCCGAGCATCCCGGTGAGTCCTTCCAGACCTTCGGTCCCAGCGAAGGACCCGTTGCAGAGTCCGTATTCATCGCCGGCATGTTTGTAAAGTATGGTGAAGAATATGCACAGCTCTGTGAACTCAAGGGCGATGACGCCGAGGCTGCAAGAGCACGTGCAGAGGTTGACAAGATGTACGCAGCCATCCTGAAGGACGGCTGGGACGGCGAATGGTTCGTTCGCGCTTACGACGCCTTCAGCCATAAGGTTGGTTCCAAGGAATGTGAGGAAGGCCAGATCTACATCGAGCCCCAGGGCTTCTGCGTACTGGCTGGCGTTGGCGTAAAGGAAGGCCTTGCTGAAAAGGCTCTGAATTCCGTAAAGGAAAAGCTGGACACCAAGTACGGCGTAATGATCCTGCAGCCCGCATATACCAAGTATCACTTAGAGCTTGGTGAGGTTTCCTCCTATCCGCCCGGATACAAGGAGAATGCCGGAATCTTCTGCCACAACAATCCCTGGGTTTCCATCGCTGAAACCGTCATCGGCAGAGGCGACCGTGCTTTCGAGATTTATAAGAAGACCTGTCCCGCTTACATTGAGGACATCAGTGAGATCCATCGCACCGAGCCCTACGTATACTCCCAGATGGTGGCCGGCGCCGACGCACCGAGACACGGCGAAGCTAAGAACAGCTGGCTGACCGGTACCGCCGCATGGACCTTCGTTAACGTATCCCAGTACATTCTGGGCGTATATCCTACCCACCACGGCCTGCAGATCAATCCCTGCGTGCCCTCCGGATTTGGTGACTTCGACCTGACCAGAACCTACCGCGGCGTAAACTACCACGTATCCGTAAAGAACCCTAATGGCGTTCAGAAGGGCGTGACCAAGATCATCGTTGACGGCAAGGAACTTGTCGGCACCTCCGTGATCCCCTACGAATCCGGCAAGTCCGACGTAACCGTCGAAGTTATTATGGGCTAAGCCAAAGGAGGGGCCCACGCGCCTTTAAGTCTTAAGGAGGGGCCCGCTTGCGGGAAGATACCTTAAGACAGCGTGGGAAGATACCTTGGGCTAGTCGCAAGCTCTGCTTGCGATCCTGAGCGTAGCGAAGGACGTGCCGCAGGGCACGCCATCAAAGGAGGGGCCCACGCGCCCTTAAGTCTTAAGGAGGG
>Ga0310691_10006774_pt1 | contig 12161 bp, 14 predicted proteins | sample 176DNAGHGlowgp2_FD_203887 | JGI IMG/M metagenome (GOLD analysis project Ga0310691, IMG submission 203887) | Sheep rumen microbial communities from Palmerston North, Manawatu-Wanganui, New Zealand - 1766 DNA GHGlow gp2 (v2) (version 2) | ecosystem: Host-associated > Mammals > Digestive system >... | reverse complement strand
CCGCTGTAGTTCTGCATCGGCTGCTCGAGCATGGCGACGGCGGCGTTGGCGAGGGCGCCGGCCAGCTCCGGATTCTCATGGCTCGCGGCCTTCACCCTGTCGAGTAGCTCCGCGCCGACATCCTCCCTGAGGTTGAACCCCTGCCCGGCCTCGATCCTGACTTCGTCGTTTGGCTCGATGCCATACTCAGCACACTTCTGGAAGATCCTTGTGGCGATCGTCTTCCTCATGTCAGGCGGGTAGTTGAAGCGGTTCTCCGCGAAATACGAATTTGCGAGCTTTACCCCGCGTTCGTCGAACATCGGGTACTTCTTCTCGGACGGCCAGCCGTAGTTGGCCTCGTCGTCCGCGGCCTTCTTTTCCGCTGGAACAGCCCTGATGTCGGCCATGGCCTTCTCGACGTCGTCCCTGATGCCGTACTTGTCGGCCGCTAGCTTGATCGTCTTCTCCACGATATTCTTCATGACACCGGACGAATACCCGTCGTCCTCTGCCGTCTTGGCGAAGTACGCGGCGGACAGCCAGGTGCTCGCCTTCGAGTCGATCGGGTAGCGTCGGTTGACCCTGTCCGCGAACAGCGCGTCCGGCAGCTTTGCCACCGCGTCCTTCGTCATGTCGTTCGGATTGGCCTCCATCACGTAGTCAGGCGCCTTACCGCCGTCGCACAGATGAAGCAGTGTAGAATGCAAGGTGTCTTCAGTTATGTCCATGTCTCCAAAGGTCCTCCCTTTACATCGGAGCCGAAACTATGTTATTCTCATTCTACCACACATGCCGGCCAGATACAAATGAATGTTTCCGCGGAAAAACTGATGCGCCTGCTTGGATCTAGAATGGACGGGTCCGGTCCGGCGCCGAGATGGAACTGCCCGCTACACCCGGACCAGGACGCATGCATGACGGCGTCGTCTGGCCCGAGGGTCGTGTTCACGTGCTCCAGCCCGTCGTGCAGGTTCATGGGTGACGCCGCGGCTCTCGTGTCGATGGCCAGGGGAGTTTCGCTTGAGGAGGCCGTGGCAATGTTGTCCGAAGGCGGAGAGCTGTCGGAGTGCATGGATGAGCCTCTTTCCGCAGACGATGTCGCGTCGTACCTTGACTCCGCGTCGTCTCAGGCTGTGGTGAAGGCGTTCCTGTCAAAATGTTCGATGGCGCTTAGGGACGCGCCGGAGAGGTCCGGGGTCAGGGCCGGCATGTCCAGGGCAAGCCTTAGGATGCTGCATCCTGAGATGGGGCTGTTCGTAGACCTAGGCCAGGAAGTTCCGAAATGCCTGAGGGAGTTTACGAAACCAAAGTACAGGGGATCGTCGCTCGTGCTGTACCCGTACAGGTTCAACGGGGACGTGACGCGCATAGACGTCGTGGACGCCAACGATCCTTCGTTCCGGCACACGGCCGTCGTGCTTCACCCGACGTTGGGGGTGTTCGGTGAGACGTGCTCTGGTCTGTCCGGAAGGGTGGTGGCGGTCGAAAGGCCGGACGACGCCGCCAGGCTGTACGCGGAGTTCTGCGTCGGCTCGACGAAGCCGCCGCCTGTCGTGGCGTACCAGGGTTATCCGCTTCCGGAGGCGTTCAGGGACGTCAACACGATCGACATCTTGTCGGCCAAGGGGTCCGAGGCGTCGCTGGGGTTTCTGCTGAGGGCGATCTGCGCTCCCGAGATACGCGCAGGAGTCGCCCCGGTAATCCGCGGCGTCGTGTGCTCGGAGGAAATCAGGAAGCTGCGGCACGAGGACGTGTCCGACATGAAGGGTAGCAGGCTGTTCCGCTTCCATGACATCCAGCATCTTATAGCAAAGAGGATGTCCAAGCTTGTCGACGAGGGCAGGGAGGCCGAGGTGCTGTCGGCCCTGTCGGCGGAACAGGCGCCTCCTGTTGCAAGAAGCCTTTTGAAGTCCGCGGCCGAAACCCAGATATCTCTCCGCGGCGGGTTTGGTGGCAGGCCCGAGTCGGCGGCCAGGCTTGTCGAACTGCTGTCGGCCCCGTCGGCTGGCAAGCCGTGTGACATGGCCCTGGCGAACGGCAAGTCGATACACTGCGGCCCGGACGGGGTGTTCGCCATAAGGCCCGGAGGCGCCATGGAGCCGCTTTGCAACGTCGGGATCGCCGTAGACTCCAGGATTGTCGGGTCTGACGGCGCAGAGTCGTTCGAATGCACGGTGTCCGCCAGGGGCGGGTTCCCGGCCGCGAAGGTCAGGGTCCCTCTGAAAGGCCTTACGGCCGACAGGATGCGCGACGCCGTGCAGTCGGCATACTCCGAGATGGGTCTTAGCCCGTACATAGCTTTCTATCCGTCCCCTGGGTTCGCCTGGAGGGACGTGATGGCCAGGATGGCCGAGAACTGCCAGGTCGAACGAAGGAAGCCCATCCGTCTTCCGGAAAAGGTCTCCGGAGGAGGCATAAGGATCGGAAATGTGTCTGCAGCAGGAAAGGAACGGAAATGAGCGAGACCATAGGAATACTGCCAGCCGGAAACCTCGGCAGGCTGTCGCAGATGTTCTGCGTCCAGAAGATGAAGGACGCCGGAATTTCAAAGACGCTTGTGTACACCAGGTTCTACTCCAGCGGGGTCGGGTCTGACTACAGGGTTGCAAGCGAGAAGCAGCTGGTAGAGAAGCTAAAGGAGCTTCCGCGGGACGCCGTCGCGATCGTGTCATCCAACTCGAAGATGTACGTGTCAATGGTGGCAGAGGGGGTGCCGGAGGACGGGTACGCCGCTGTTTATCGAGGCTCGTCCAGGTCAGTCGAGGGCATGTCATTGGATCTGGCGGCAAAGGCGCTTAACGGGGCTGCGGGTATCGTGGCGACGGTCGGAAACATGCTTGACGCGCTGTCTGACGTGCCGGTTCATGCGGATATTCCGAATGAACCGTCTTCGGGAGAGCTGGAGGACGCCAGAAGACCTGCTCGACAGTACGGCTGGCTGCGTGACGTGGAGTATGAGATGGAAGACGGGATTCCGGCCATTTTGCCGGTCGTGTTCCTAACGCACAACAGGACTGCCGTAGCATGCCACTGTCTTGACGCGCTGTGCAAGAACCTCAAGTACTCCGGAAGGATGCATTTCTGCATTTGCGACGACAGGTCGGAGCCTGGGCATGTTGAGGCCCTTGAGAACGTGCTTTCGGAAAACGGCGTCGAGGAGTATACCGTCAAGAGGACGACTCCTGGCAGGTGGGGTTTGGGCGCGTCGATGAACAACGGGATAACAAAGTCGTTCGAACTGTCGCCTGTGGTTTTGACAGCCGAGGACGACTTCCTTATAAAAAGGGAGTACGACATAACTAAGGACGTTGAGACGATGGTCGGGAACAATGTAGCGGGGATCAGGCTGGCATACCTGAGGACGAATCCCGGGTCTAGGGGGTATACGCTTACGGAAGCAAGAGACTGCAAGATACCAGGATATGTGAAAGTCGTTGGAGGCACGATCAAGAACCGAAGGTACAGGTGGGTGTTCAACAACCAGGTGATGCTTAGAAGCAAAATGGCGTATAAGAAACTGGGGCTATATGCCGAGAACTGCTCTTCTGACAACATGGAGGAAGACATGTGCGCTAGGTACGTATCCATGTTCGGCAATGGCAATCTTAACACCGGCAACGTACTCTATCCTTCGGGGCTTCTGTTTAACACGCTCGACAACGGATTGTTTGTCCATATCGGAAAGTCTACCAACGGGCATGACTACAGGCCTCCTAGCATATACGAGTATATGAACACGAGAGCTGCGGACGTGGATGCGAGGAAAACCGATAACAAGGCGACGCCGTTCTTCAGAATTATAATACCCGCATACAACGTACGCGAACGTGTGGGCAGGTGCATAAGGTCGATAGCGAGCCAGACGTTCAAAGACTTTGTAGTATCGGTATGCGACGACATGTCGACTGACGGTACGGCTGAAGAACTGGCCAAGCTTGCGTCTGAGAACGAGTGGATGCGGGTTACGCTGGCGAAAACGAAGCTGTATAACGGCGGGGCCAGAAATGCTGCGCTGGACGCGGTTCGTGGAAAATACACTTTGTATATCGACGCTGATGATTACTTCTCGGACAATGATGTGCTGAACGCCGTGCACGACACCATCGTTGCGAACGGGAACCCAGACGCCGTCAGGCTGTCTTATGTCAGAAGTGGAAGAAATGGCAAGCTGGAGGTTGTGCGTCTTACAGAAGGAGACCCGAAGTCGCTCGCGTGCACGAAATGGGGTGCTCCGTGGTGTCTTTGCGTAAGGTCTGACAAGGTGGTGAAGTTTCCTTCCGACATAAACGCGCAAGTAGACGTGGTCCACAATCTGCTGCAGTCTGACGCTATAGACTCCGTGGCCGTATGCGGGCATCCGGCTGTTGTGTACACGTCGGACAACCCGGAAAGCGTGTCTCACAACAGGGGAATAAGCGTATACTCCAGCTGGTTCAGGGCGGCGTCTCACATAGTTGAGGCGCCTACGAGGCACAGCTGGATGCCTCATGCGAAGCGGGTCGCTCTGTCGTACTGGGTGAACAGGCTTAATAATTTCCTTCCTGAGCTTGAATCTGTCATCGAAAAGGAGATGGTTACGAAATGACACCCGAACAAGAGAAGATCGCTGCAGAGCGCATAGACAGGATAAAGCGGGCAAAGCCTGGTCCGGATGCGACTGTGCAGGAGAAGATAAAATGGCTTAACTCCGCAAATCTGTCTAAGGAGAAAATCAGGTGCGTGGACAAGATCACGGCGAAGGAGTACGCAAAGGAGGTTCTCGGCGATAGGATAAGCGTCGCGAAGACACTTTCAATAGTGGGTCCGTCGGCCTCTGACATATTGAACATCAACCTTGATGAGCTGCCGAAGTCGTTTTTGCTGAAGAAGAACGCCGGGTGTAGGACTAACTACATATGCAGAAACAAGGCGTCTTTCGACAAGGCGAAGTTGTCGAAGATGGCGGAATCGTGGATGCGGGGTGTTCCCGGGATAAACTCCGCGGAATTCCAGTACTGCTACGTCAACCCAATGCTGTTTACCGAGGAGTGCCTTATTGGCGAGTCCGGCGACAGCCTTGTTGACTACAGGCTGTGGGTGTTCAACGGAAAATGCAGGTTCATCTCCGTAAACGCAGGATTCGGGTGGGGCGCCATACAGTATTTCGACCCAGAGTTCAAACCGCTGTGGTTCAGCAACGGGGCGCACCCGCCAGACAATAAAGAGGTGTTCGAAAAGCCAAGGAACCTGTATCAAATGGTGGAAATGGCAGAAGAGCTGTCGGCGCCGTTCAAGTTCGTAAGGGTGGACCTATACAATATAGACGGTGTTGTGTACCTTGGAGAGTTCACGTTCTCGCCAGGAGGGTATTCGTTTAAGCTTGTTGACAAGTCGGGCAGGTCGGTAGACCGGGAAGTTGGAAAGTGGTTGGAAATATAAAGGCGAGTATTATAACCACGGTGTGAAAAAAGATGAACGGTACACTACCAATAATCTTCCTTACAAAGGACCGCACGGGCTGCGCGTGCGCCTGCGCCGATGCCATGCTCTCCAGGCTGTCGGTGTCCGGGTACACGCTTCGCCACATCGTATGCGATGACGGGTCGACACCAGGGCACCTGGAGGCCGTGCTGGGGGTGTACCGCAGGCACGGGGTAGAGCCTTCAGTGCACGTGTCCACGAGAGAACGGCACGGTCTTGGCGCCATAATGAACATGGGCCTTGAGGACGCGTTCTTAGACCCGTCCGTCGACAAGTGTCTTAGGATGGAGGACGACTGGCTACTGAAAAGGCCTCTTGACATCGGGCCGCTTGTGGGTCAGATGGACTCCTTGAAGATAGGGTCGCTCAGACTCGGGATGATGTTTCGAGAAGAGTCTGAGCTGCCGCCGTTCAACAAGTGCCTGCTGCGCGTGCGCTCGCTGAAGAAACAGACGTTCACCTACAACAACCAGATCGCCGTTGTGACACGTGGCATGTACGAGATGCTGGGCAGGTATCCGGAAAACGCGGCGCCTCCCGTCGTCGAGAAGCACGCCGCGAACAAGTACAACAAGATCACGGACTACGGTCACAACCCGCCGTACGTGGCGTGGCCGGCGGGCTGGAAGACAAAGACATATTACGACGAGAAACTGCCGTTCGCCCACATAGGGGCGTCGATATCCGGCCACGACAAGCTGTACAGAATCCCGTTGAAATACATGGGGTACAACGACCAGAAGCTGTCCGAACGCCTCAGGTCTGATGCTCTTTCGGCTACGACTGCGAGTACGACAGCCTGACCGACTTCACGCCAGACGCGTTTTCCGACAATGCCTTCCTCGCCTCTTCCGTGGTTATCGTCGGCAGCGCCTGGAGGTAGATCTGGGCGGCCTTCTTGCTTGGGAACGTGAACGACTTCCTGCCAACGGTGACGGTGACCTTCACTGACGCTGATGCCGCCTTCTCCTCCCCGTCCCAGTCGTCTTTCTTTTTCTTCTCCACCCGTTCAGGAAGGCCGTCGTGCTTCGTCTTGGCGAAGTGCTCGGCGTCTTCTTCGGAAATGTGCCTGGCGATCCGCCTGACCTTTGCAGGCGCGTGCTTGAGCCTGCCCTTCTGGTAGGCGTGTACCATGCCGAACAGGCGCTGCTGGCTTTCAGATACTGCTGGCATTCTTCTTACCCTTCGGTTTTCCAAGGCCGTTCGGCATCTTCAGAGTCTGGCCTGTCCTGATCGCTGTTATTGACGGCAGGTTGTTGGCCTCCATGAGGTCCTCCAGCGACACCCCTTCCTTGCGGGCTATGCCAGTGAGCACCTCCCCTGGCCTGACGACGTGCTTCTTGGTCGTCAGCCAGTCCTCGAACACCTGCTGGGCCTGTTGGAGGTTTGGATCCGAGCCATCGGCGAGCTTCATAAGTCCTATGTAGCTGAAATCCCTCATTTTGCGTACTACCAATTACCTACGGAAAATGCACCTGCGTCCAGAGCCGCCTGCGCCTTCTCCCGGGACCGCCCGCGTGCGTACTCGAAACCGCACACGTCGTATCCCATCTTTACAAGCCTTGAAACGGACGCCTTGACCTGTGACGGGGTGCACGACGGATGGAGCTGGTCCATCACGATCGTGCCCAGGCCCGCGTACGTGTACCTGCCAGAGCAGTGGTGGGTTGCTATCGGGCCGTCCCAGCCGCTGTCCCTTATGGCGTCCCTGAGGGCCTTCCACTCGGCCATGGAGCCACGTCCCTCGTCCATTTCAAGTCCTAGCACGATGTACGACAGGTACGGGTGGAACTCGGACAGGCTGGAGGCGTACGACTTCGGGTCGGAGAACACCTTGGCACGCATGGCGTCCGAGTCGTCGGACACCACCCACGCCACGACGCCCATTCCAGACAGCCTGATGGCCCTCACGCGCTTCAGGGCGGTCTTCCTGGCGTTCTCGTCGGCAAGGCAGTCGTACCCGCCTCCCTCGCCGTTCTCGCCGTTTGCGAACAGTAAGTGGACGTGGTCGCATCCGAGGTCCTTCTGCCACTTGACGTACTCCTTGGCTTTATCGTCGGAGAACATCGGAGACAGGACGTTCATCATGCGCCTTGACGCGTTGGGCCCGTCCCAGTTGGACGACAGCCGGCAGTCCCACCACGGCTTCCCGCCGTCGATGTTCTCGCACCCGCACATGTGCGCGGCCATGACGACCGCGGCAACGGCTGCCGCGGCGCATAGAAACAGCTTTGCAAGGCGTATGGGCATCACTTTGCTCCCTCGTTTTTCAGAATAAGCTCTGGCAGGATCCTGAAGTCGCTTTTCGGCATAATTCCATGGATTATGTTGTAACCAGTTTCTACACTGTTAAACTTGTCTATGAAATATGTCTCTGCGTAGTCTAATTCCTGTTCGGAGTAACATGCGTAAATAGCACACGGCTTGCTGAAAGACTCCTTCCCATACAGTCTAAGGTCCTCCGCGACCCTCTCGTTCTTTTTCTTCTCTTCCTGCAAATAGAATGGGGTTCTATACCTCTGTTCGAGTGAAACTGTTGTCTGCCCTATATATACACGCCTAGTTACAACGTTTTCGATTTTGTATATGACTCCAACTGGTTTTGTGCCGGGAGCTACGCTTCTGGCTGCAAGCAGCGCAAATATTTGCTCTATAAACTCAGACCTACGCTTTTCTCTAACAGCCTTTTGGTGAGCACATACTTGTCTTGACCTCTTCGCGTAGCTTTTCCTATTTGACTCCCGGTATGCGTCGGCCCTTGTATGCTTTGTCCTTGCATAGTACAAGTTGTTTCTGGCTTTTATCTTTTCAGGATCTGCCGCGTACTCTGCTCGCTTAGCTGCACGGCGTTTTTCTCCGTTTTTTGCGTAGTCTCGCCTTCTTGCCTCTATCCTAGCTGGTGTACCTGCCCTTTTCTTGTCGTATATACGCTGTTTCTCTCTTATCTCCTCCCTGTGGGCTTCTTTGTACTTTCTTCCCCTCTCGGCTATTTTCTCTTTGTTTCTCTCTGCGTACCGACGACGTGCAGCACGAGCTCTCTCTTTCCGGTCGAGCTCGTGTTCGTTTTGTTTTTCTATTGTGCTGGTGGCCTTCATATATTCACCAGTTGCCGACCGAGAAAGCCCCTGCCTCGAGCGCCCACTTGGCCTTCTGCCTGTCTGCGTGCCTGGCATATTCGAATCCAACGGCCTGCTTGCCCATTGACCTTATCTTCTTTATGGCCGAGGTTATTGCGCTCTTAGTCGCCGCTTTTGGATCAAGCTGGTCCAGAACGATGTCAGCGAGTGAGGCGAATGGGTACTTGCCGCTGGTATGATGGATCCCGATCTTCATCTTGGGAAGGGCCTTCTTGACCGCGTCCCTCACCCTTGTCCATTGCTGCATATTTCCGTACTCGTCTGCCTCAAGCCCGAGCACAACGTAGGACGCGTGGTCGAACAGCCCGGCGTTCTTCATGGCGTTGACGAACTGGTCCGGGTTGGCGAAGAGCTTCTTGGCGTAGGCGGTCGAGTCGTCGGCCATGAGCCATGGGACGACGGCGAAGCCATGCAGCCTGAGGTACTTTACGCGCTTCTCGGACAGTCCGACGTCGTCGAGTACCGAGTATCCGGCGCCCTCGCCGTCGCCTCCGTTGATGTAGAACACGTGGGCGGTGTCGCAGCCACGGTCCTCCATCCACTTGACGTAGTCCTTGAACTTGGAGTCGGAGAACTTCGGGGACATGATGTTCATCATCCTGCGCTGGGCGTTGGATCCGTCCCAGCACGAGGCGTGCACGCACTCCTTCCACTCCGGGACGATCTTCAGCGCGTACTTGATCTTTGCAATGAGTTTCTTTATCAGTTTCTTCATTTGTTCCTCCTGACCTGTACATTATGCCATATATGGCCGTCTTGGTGAAGAAAAAACCCGGCCGGTTTGTCCGGCCGGGTCGTTGTTTGATGGATTTTTTGATTCCGTTTGACTATGACGGGCTTCCTCCTCCGCCTTCAACTTTCAAAAGCTAGTACACGCCGAACCTCTGCTTGACGGCCTCCCAGTCCTCGTCCGCCACTGTGCCCATGGCCCAGGTGTTGTCGATGATCCTGGCGAGCAGAACGCACGGGGCCCCCTTCTCGTCGTACATGACGATAGTCTGGGCGTCGGACGACTCGAATAGGGGGCCGGCGAGCATGTTCTTCCCGAAGACGCGGACCTTTCCGCGGTAGTCGGGGGATTGGGGTTGAGATGGGTTTGAGGCTTGGTTGTCCATGGTCTAATTGTACACCATCTTCAAGGCAGGCTGAAGCGGATTTTGTCCACAGCGTAGTTTGCCGCCACCTCGGCGGCGGTGAGGGCGCGGTTGTAGAGGCGGATATTGTACACTGTTCCAAAAAATGGCCTCATTAGGCTATAGTTTTGAGCACCTATACACATTGATTTTGTGTCAAGCTGACTTTTCTCCCTGGTTGTTGTAGCATACAAATTCCCGTTATAGTATTGCGTTAGTCTACCGATTATTGAACATGAGAATGAGCCTCTTGTTTTACCTGTAAAATGGTTGTCCCCTATATTTTCGATTGTCAGTGCAAGTTGTTTTCCGTAATTTGAACACACATACCCGTATCCATATGTTCCAGGAAGCCAGGACACAACTGAATATGAAGTAGATTCTTTTGTGTTTATTGAAACTGTAGCATCAAACTGTCCGACTTTCCCAAATGAATGCCATTTATAGTAACAAGAATTTCCAGAGAAGTTTACTCCATTATATAGTATCTCTGGATTTCCGTATTTTGTTAAATCGCAGTCTCCAATCAGGTCTTTCCACACCGTCGCATTTTCATCATGCACTCCCCATCCGGCATTCTCGATACCATCCCACATGGCTATGAGGCCGTCCTGGACATAGTTCTTTGCGGTGACTGGAAACTTCACCGCCATCCCGTTCCTGCCGGCTATGAGCATCACTCGCCCCTTTCGCCATGCTCGCCGTATTCCAGCATTTCCTCGACGTCCTCGTCGGACAGTTCAAGGGCCGACTTGACGGCCGTCACGACCGTGCCCCACTGTGGGTGGTCGGAATCAAACTCGGTGCTGGTCTCCCAGAAGAACCCGAGGTCCTCTGACACCCCCAGAAGCCCCTTGAAGTCGTCCCACTTGCCCTTCGCCCTCATCCACTGGGCCAGGTAGGAGCGCTTGTAGGTGTGGACCACGTGCGGAATCGGGACCTGCTCGTACTCGATGACGATCCTGCCGTCGATCTCGTCCGCAAAGCCGGTCTTGCGGACGTAGTGGCCTTCTTCGGCCTCCGGGGCCTTGTCAATGACTATGAGCCACCCCATGAGGAGATAGTCCTCCGGTGAAGGGTGCGTCTTGCGCTCCCATGTGTCCCAGTCGTTGACGACGTGCTCCGTCTCCCCGGTGGGTTCCCCGGTTTCCGGGTCCAGGACGTCAACGTCGTACTCCTCGTGGTGGTGCGTCACCACGCGTAGGATGGTAGGTGCGTATTCCGGGATCCGGTTGTGGAGTCGGGCAAAATGCGGATTCGTCTTCATTGCGGGCCTTTCTAGGTGTACGGAGTCTGCACCCATGACGACGTGGAGGTGTCGTAGGTCACTGTCCCGTCCTTGCATGTCCACTTCACCCGCCCGGACGTCGACGCGCCAAAGGGGAAGCCGGTTGACGCCGTCAATCCAGCGGTAGTCATGCCAGTGCCGAGTTCTCTGCTTCCGACAATTAGCGAGACTGGACCGACTGCAGAGGTGTTTCCGACGAGCGTAAACGCGGTGGTGCCAGATATCGACGCGACGCGAGGAGCGTATAAAAGCGCCATGCCGGTGCAGTTGTAGAACATATTGTTACCAATGCTAGCCACCGAGTCGAGATACACGGACACCCATGTTGACGTACTTACTCTACTCGATTGCAATGCCTGATAAAACTCCTGCCCAGTTGGTGTCACGAGGTTCGGCATCCGTATTTCCGCGCCGTAAAAATGCATCTCCGAAAACATGCGGTATCCGCTGGTTGTTAAACTCGGCAGGGATATGTCACCGTAAATGATTGCACTGTCGAACGCATTCTGGCCGATAGCGGTGACAGTCGGCAGATTTATGGTGCCAATGTTGCGATGCCATGAATACGCATTGCGGCCGATGGACTGTATGTCAAGGCCAACCAGGTCCATGTGTCCAGTCCCGATTCCAGTTCTTCCTACAGTGGCCTTGAAAAGCTCCTTGTACATCTGTTCCTCCGCGTATTCGCCTGTGTTCTTGAGCATAAGTGGCCTGGCGCCTACTTTTCCAAAAGTGCTCATGGCAGGTTGAACCTCGCTTTGTCTATGGCGTAGTTGTGCGCGACTTCTTCAGCTGTTAGTGCGCGATTATATACACGCGCATTATATACTCGCCCCTTAAACGCGTAGTCGAAACCTCCGTTTGTCCTGCCATGTGCCCCGATTGCGCACTTGGCCTTCGGCTTGGACCAGTTCATGCCTCCACCGGAGTTCGCTCTTCCAGACAGAACTCCAAATTTATACGCCTTCATCTCTGAAGAGTCGACAGTCAACGAAAAACACTTTGGCCCAATAGTCTGCATATTACCGTGGTATATCTGAACCGAGCCTGATGCCGTCATGCACTGTGATATGGCCGCTCCATTATTCATTCGGAAAAAATGCCACAACCAAGATTCAGACGTGCTGCCGTATCCTCCAAATAAGCAATTCGCGTACCTTA
>Ga0310691_10006769_pt1 | contig 12163 bp, 9 predicted proteins | sample 176DNAGHGlowgp2_FD_203887 | JGI IMG/M metagenome (GOLD analysis project Ga0310691, IMG submission 203887) | Sheep rumen microbial communities from Palmerston North, Manawatu-Wanganui, New Zealand - 1766 DNA GHGlow gp2 (v2) (version 2) | ecosystem: Host-associated > Mammals > Digestive system >... | reverse complement strand
TAAGAAAATAACAAGGCGGTAAAAATGTAATTTGATAGCTTTTACCTTGTAATTTGATAGCTTTTACCAGCTAAAAGCTACCAAATAAGAGCATGAAAGTGCGCAAATAGGAGCGTAAAAGCTATCGTTTTACACGAAAAAGCCCCGTTGCACAACAAAAAAAGTTGTGAAACGGGGCCGTATTAACATTCCTTAACCTCTATTTTGCATCCCAAATGAGTGTTTCATTTGTTCGCAAATGTAGGTGCGTTTTTCACTCCCCCCCACACATTTAATATTGCATAAACTTGTATTATTCAAAAAAAAAAGTTAACTTTGTGGTCAATTTCAGAGAGCAGGTAACCTAAACCACCTGACATGCCAGACTAAAAACAAAACAAACCAACGAACAATGAAACAGAAACGAAACCAACAGCAAAAGAAATTTATCAGACCGAGAAACATTATACTGATACTGCTGACGCTCTGCTGCTTTGGCGGCTGCCAATACTTTTCTCTACAGCAAGACAAAGGCGAGGCTGTATATCTGGAGCGTCTTGACTCACTCACCGAACTCACGACTACTGCGCAGATTCTTGATGCAGTGAAAGCGCAGGAGAAACGCATGTATGTGATAAACAACTACCGGTTCCCGAAATACACACTTGCAAAAGACCCTTACAATAAGACAACGAATGAATGTGTTTACATCTCAGTGTCGGTAAGTACCGAAGGTAGTGACGGTAAGATGCACGACGACCCGAACCTGCACAAGACTGCATACGGCAGTTTGTCTTTCGATGACAACACACCTCTGCTTGACTTCAATAATTCAGACGTAAACATCGCCGGTACCGGCATAAAGAAGAAACGCACTGACTATACATACTACTATGGCACCCTTAAGCCTGATGCAAAACTGTCGTTCATAGCATTGTTAGGCGGTGGTGAGGCACGTCTCTCGGGCTTTGACGGCAAGCGCTGCATAGCCGAAGGTGAGAAAAAGAGACTGGCGGAGCAAGACGGTGACTACACTAAAAACTTCCTACTGAAAATAGCATGTATAATCGCAGGCATACTCGCAGGATTGTTCGTTTTTGCAGACTATCTGACAATAAAGGAGAAAGAGCAGAAAAGAGCCGAGCGCCAACGCAGCAAACAAGGAAAGAAAAAATAGGTGTGTTCGTCAGGTTACCCCAGAACTACTCCACCACCCAGCGTTCTATATTGCGTGTCTCGCTGTCGAAGTTCATGCCGATGAGGAAAGTCTGCTTGTCGTCCATGGTGAAAGGCAGCGCATAGTCCTTCTGCTTTATCTGCTCCAGGGCTTCCTCGGCGGTGCCGTCGAGTTTAAATTCCATAACATAGCGGAACTTCGGCGATTCTATCAGCAGATCTATGCGGCCGTCACTGGTGTGGTATTCTGCATGACTGTAGAATCCCAGAATCTTGAACACCACCCAGACGATGTTCTGGTAGTGGTTCTCAAGGTCTTTCACCAGTTCGTATGGAGTGTCGGCAAAAAGCGACTTCAGTCGTTTGCAGAACTGCTCAGGCTTGCCCTCGCGAACGTCTGCCGTGAAACTGCGCACGTCGAAGGCGTTTGCCTTACGTTGCTTGCTGAGGTAGAACGGTGCGAGGTATTTTATGAAGCCTTCCTCTACCTCCTTGTTAGGAAATCCCAACTTATATAGCTTAAACTCCTCGTCGTAACCTTTTATCGTGAGGTAACCGCTCTGGTATATCACTGGGATGGGGTTGGTGGACTCTGAGTCCACACTGTTGATTACGTCAGTATCTACGTCAGAGTGCTCCATGTCGTTGAGATTCCAGTCGTGGCTCTGCAACAGTTCTACGAGATAGGTAGGCGTGCCAGTCTCAAACCAATAGCTGCCGAATTCATCGTTCTTGAACGTGTTCAGCACGCTGAACGGATTATACATGCCTTTGGCTTTCTGGTGGAAATGATAGCCGTCGTATCTCTCGCGGAGCTCCTCCACACACTGCTCGTGCGACATTCCGCAGGCAGTGGCAAGCTTGTCAATGTATGGCGACATATCGGTGTGTAGTTCTTCTTCTGTCATGCCGCAGATATCGCAGTACTGCCGCAGCATGGAGATATCCTCAAGATTGTTCAGGTCACTGAAGACACTGACCTTGCCAAACTTCGTGACGCCGGTGAGCATGGCAAACTTGATATAGGCATCCATGGATTTCAGTGCTCCGTAGAAGCCTTTCAGCGTACCGCGAAACTCTGCCTGCAGTTCCCTGTTGCCGATAGCCTGCAGCATGGGCTTGTCGTATTCGTCAACAAGGATGACAACACGGTGACCAGTCTTCTCGCAGGCGCGCTTGATGATTCCTTGGAAACGTAGCCCAGGACTGGTTTCCGACTCTTCCTTTCCATATATTTTCTCAGCTTTCGTGAGAAAATCATTGAGCATGTTCTCCAGTTTTTCCTTGGCATCATACCTTTCCGTGTTGAGGTCAAGGTACAGCACAGGATGCTCTGCCCACTCCACATCCTCCTTGCCGTCTATGGCGAGTCCCTTAAACAGCTCACGCTTGCCGAGGAAGAAAGCCTTAATGGTGGAGAGCAGCAGCGACTTGCCGAAGCGGCGCGGACGTGACAGGAAATAGTAGCAACCCCGGGTCACGAGATTATAAATGTGTTCTGTCTTGTCTATGTAGAGGTATCCGCCTAAGCGAATCTTCTCAAAGTCCTGTATTCCGATAGGGAGTTTCTGTAGTGCCATGATTCAGTAGGATTTGTTTACGTATGCAAAGGTAACAACTTTTTATTAGATGACAAAAGAAAAGCATGGTATTTTACCCGAACAGCATCCTCAGTGCCTCCTCTACCTTTCCTACGGGGTGAATCTTTATGCTGAACTTCTTGCCCTTGATGGCCATGAGGCTGCGCTTTGGTATCACGATGTCGGTAAAACCAAGTTTCTCTGCCTCGGCTATGCGCTGCTCTATGCGCGCAACGGGGCGCACCTCGCCCGACAATCCGACCTCGCCGCACAGACAGTAGCCCGTATCTATAGGCATATCGACGTTTGAAGAGAATACGGCGGCAATGACACTGAGGTCCATAGCCATGTCGGTGACCTTTATGCCACCGGCAATATTAATAAAGACATCTTTCTGAATAAGCTTGAAGCCCACCTTCTTTTCAAGCACAGCCAGCAGCATGTTCAGACGGCGCTGGTCAAAACCCGTGGCAGAGCGTTGCGGAGTGCCGTAGGCAGCGGTGCTCACCAATGCCTGCGTCTCTATCATAAACGGTCGCATACCCTCCACGGCAGCCGATATGGCAATACCGCTCATGCCCTCACGGTCATCGCTAAGCAGAAGTTCAGAAGGGTTGCTGACGGGGCGAAGGCCGTTTTGCAGCATCTCGTATATGCCGAGTTCGGATGTAGAGCCGAAACGGTTCTTTATACATCTGAGAATGCGGTAGATACCTTGGCGGTCGCCCTCAAACTGAATGACGGCGTCAACGATGTGTTCCAGTATCTTCGGTCCGGCTATGGTGCCCTCCTTATTTATATGGCCAATGAGAATTACCGGTACGCTGCTTGCCTTGGCAAAGCGCAGCAATGCGCTGGCGCACTCACGTATCTGGGTGATGCTGCCAGGTGCAGAGTCAACGGTCTCGGTCTCCATGGTCTGTATGGAGTCGATTATCACGAGGTCAGGCGCACTCTCCCTTATCTGGTCGAATATCTTCTCGATGCTTGTCTCGCACAATACCGACACACTCTCGTTCTTACCTCCCTCTATGCGCTCGGCACGCATCTTGAGTTGGTGTGCACTCTCCTCACCGCTTACATACAGTACGTCGCGGTCAGGCATACGCATGATGGTCTGCAGTGTCAGCGTACTCTTGCCTATGCCCGGGTCGCCACCTAACAGGATAATGCTGCCAGGCACCAGTCCGCCGCCCAGCACACGGTTCAGTTCCTCGTCATGCATGTCCATGCGTGGTGCCTCCTTGGTAGGGATTTCCTTCAGCAACATGGCATTGCTGCGCGAGCCTATTCCATGCCTGCGCACCGCACTGACCTCCTTTGCCGCGCTGCGTGCACTCTGCTGCCCGGCATCATTGGCTATGCGTATCTCCTTGAAGGTGTTCCACTGTCCGCACGACGGGCATTTGCCAATCCACTTGGCAGATTCCTGTCCGCAGTTGTCACAAACGTATGCTATTTTATCTTTTGCCATATACAACCGCAAAATTAATATTTTTTTCTTATATAAAAAAGGAACGTGCGGAAAAACACTTTGTTAAATGCAAAAAAGTCTTTATTAATGCAGATTATTATACAGAAATTATTACCTTTGCATATATGAAACGCATATTCTATCTGTTTTTAATCATAATATCCGTAGCCGTTACGTACGGTTGCGGGGATGGTGACAATGGCAAGAAACGCCTCACCAAAGAAGAAAAAGACTCCTTGCGCCGTGCCGACTCACTGGCGCTCAAGATAGGCGTGATGCCTACGGAAGACTGCCTGCCTATAGTAGTGGCAAAGGAACTCGGACTATTTGACAAGGCCGGCACAGACGTACACCTGCGCCGCTACCGTGCCATGTCGGAGTGCCGCAAGGCTCTCGTTGACTCACTCGTGGAAGGCGCGGTGATAGATACAACGCTCATGGGCGAGCTCAACGGCACCACGCCATGGCTGTATAGCGGTATGCGCACACAACTATCGTGGCAGTTCCTTACGGCAAAGAAGGCAAGAATAAAGCGCATTGACCAACTGGCAGACAAGATGATAGCCGCCGACAGCCACGGAGAGTCACACCGCATTGCCGAACGCGCCATAGACTCGCTCATGCGAAAGGGGCAGCACGTGTTTATAATACAGGTGGAAGACCTCGAGACAAGGTGCAACATGCTCGTAACAGGCAACGTAGATGCAGCACTGCTGCCAGAGCCCCATGCAACGAAGGCACGCAAGGCTGGCGCCAATGTGATTGGCAGTGTGAAGTCGGGACCTGCCGGCGTGGTGGCATTCCGCAAGAAGTCAATGGCTGATGCCAGAAGAAAGCAACAGCAAAAGGCATTCGCAAAAGCCGTGGAGATAGCAAACGATTCCATAAAGCGATACGGTAAGGATAAATACATACAACTACTGCAATGGTAAACGAACTACTTGACAAAGGACTGGTGACACAGGCTGTCGTCGAACTGAAACGCAAGGCTGCAAACTATCCTGGCGAGGGCTTTGACGACAGGATAGACTCGTGCAAGACGGAGTTTCAGTATATGTGCCAGTATATGGCGGACGGATTCAGTGACCCACGTCGCAACGAACTGTTCACTGACCTTGTAGGCCGTCTGCGCAGCATATCCTACGACCTCGCAGTGCGCTCGACGCTATGTGAGAATCCGCATATCAAGCCATACTATAAAGCACTTGCCAACACCGATACATCGGCAGAATCGCTGCAGTCGCAACTGCTTGACGACAACCTTTCGCCAACCGACCGCCACAGTGCGCTCGCCACGGCATTCACCGTACTGCTCACGTCAAGTCACTGGAGCCAGCAGGATGCAGAAGAGTGGTCTGTATTCCTGTCATCGGTACACACCAGCGGCATCGTTGCAGCCACCCTCGTCAGTGCACTGACAATATCATTGCTTGAGAACTACTCACCTTTTAAGGCGCAGTGCCTCGCCACGGTATATCGTGACAGCAAAGATGAACGCACACGCCAACGTGCACTCGTCGGACTCCTCATATCGTCGGCACGTGCTGACAACGCTGTGGCAGCCGCAGCGCTGCAGTCATTGCTGAGTGCTGACGTCGATGGTCTGCACGGTGTGGCACTTGAACTGCACATGCAGATGACATCTTGCGCCAATGTCGATAACGACAGTAGGGAGATAAGGAGTAACATCATACCTGACATACTGAAAAACCAACCATTCCACATAACACCAAACGGAGTGGTACAGAACGACGCCGCCACAAACGAGTATGACCCCGAAGCAGAAAACCGCAACATCGACGCCATGGAGAAGAGCGTGGAGAAAATGCTGAAGATGCAGAAAGGTGGGGCTGACATATTCTTTGAGGGCTTCAGTCAGATGAAACGCTTCCCGTTCTTCCAAAAGCCCGTAAACTGGTTTGTGCCGTTCTACAAGACACATCCCGACCTTACGGCTATAGCAGGCTCAAACGTAACCGACTCAAAGTTCGTTGACCGCGTTACGAGCAGAGGTCCTTTCTGCGAGTCAGACAAATACTCATTTATCATTGCCATGTCAAAGGTAGCAAGCCAACTGCCAGAGAATATGCGCTCCATGATGGAAGACGGCGACCTCGGTCCTATCGGCATGCATCCGGAAGGCGACGATATGACCGCGCCATCATTCCTCAGACTGCAGTATCTGCAAGACCTGTACCGCTTCTACAGGCTCAGTCCGCTTGCAGCATCGCTGTATAATCCATTCAGCCACATCAGCGAATGCGGAGTGTGGACATCGGTGGCAGACCTCGTTGCTGATGACGAGAAGAAAGATATGTGCTTGTATCTCACCAAGAAGCCATACACAGATGATGCCGGCAGCGTGGCAACACGTCTGCTTGCAGCCTTCAGCCATGATGATAGTTTTGAATATCATTACAGTCATGCCAAATGCTCGGCATGGAGTGGAGACAACACTGCGGCAGTGCAGCATTATACACGATGCCTTGAACTGAAAAACGGTCATGGCCCAAGCATGAGGGGCATAGCCAGGGCATACTATTCCATAGGCGACTATGAAAAGGCAGCCTTCTATTACGATGCCCTGCACACCATGTTCCCGCAGCGCTCAGCCTACCTGCTTAACTACAGCATGGCAATGGTGATGAACGGTAAGGCGGAAAATACCGTGGCGGAACTCTACCGCCTGTACTATGAGAATGCAGAAGACACGGGTATAGCCAACACGCTGTTATGGGCGTTGCTCTATGCTGGCAGGAAGGAACAGACACTGACCGTGGCAGAGAAACTTACTGCCATTCAGCAGGTGCAGAAAGATTTTTCCGTAACGATGAACATAGCCTATGCATATCTTGCTAATGGCAAGGTACAGGAAGCCGCTGCCACATTGCGCAGATACGCCGACACACTCACGGCGGCTGACAAACAACAACTGCCTGAGACACTGTCAAAGGCTATGAATGACGATGCTGCGTTGCTGTCGCAATACAGCATAGGCAAAGCAGAACAGGCTGTCATCATAAGCCTTGCAACTTAACCTGCATAGACAGATTAATAAAGAAAATATAAAACCTAATAATAGGAAAGACATGAAAAAAACAAGAATGTGGATGATTGCCGCCATCCTTACTGTCGTTTGCGGCACGCATGCAGCTCCCAATGGTAATAAATCTGGTGATGCATCTTCTGCCAAGGCCTGCGCCGCAGACGATGCTACTGAGTTCGTGAACCTTACAGATGTAGTACCTGATGCTATACTTGAGATACGCTATTTCAGCACATACAACTTCGTAGGCTCCCGCGTTGACGGCTACGAGGAACCTACTGCGCTGATGACACGTGAGGCTGCTGAGGCCCTCAAGGCTGTAAGCGACGATGTAAAGCAGCAGGGTTATAGACTGAAGATATACGATGCCTATCGACCTCAGAAGGCCGTTGACCACTTCGTGCGCTGGGCAGAGGGCATAAATGATACGCTGATGAAGCCTTATTTCTATCCAGACCTGCACAAAGGCGTGCTGTTCAAGCAAGGGTATATTGCAAGCAAAAGCGGACATACACGCGGTTCTACGGTTGACCTGACGCTCTTTGACATGCAGACGGAGAAGGAACTCGACATGGGCGGCACATTCGATTGGTTCGGTCCTGAGAGTCATCCTGACTTCTGCGGCAATCCTGAGACAGGTGAATACACTGGTGATAACCATAAGTCGCCGGTTGGTCGCAGCATTACCCCGGAGCAGTTCCGTAATCGCATGATACTGCGTAAAGCTATGATGGCGCATGGCTTCAAGTCTATTAGTACCGAGTGGTGGCACTTCACGCTGAAGAATGAGCCTTTCACTAAAACCTACTTCACATTCCCAGTAAAGACAATCGTAAGATGATGGGATGAATTAACAAAACCAACCTTAATAGAAAAAGAAAAAAATGGAATCTATAGTTTTTTGTGGTTTCAATCTCTATGCTTGGATTACGATATGTACGGTGCTGACAATGTTCAGTGTACTGTTGTTTACGAGACTACGTGCAGATATGGCATTTCTTGGCGCAATAGCCGTATTGTTCGTTACGGGGGTTCTTGATGCTAAAGAAGCTTTTTCGGGTTTCAGTTCTACATCGGTTGTCATCATCGGCGTGTTGTTCGTGGTAGTGGCAGGACTCACCCACACAGGAGTGTTGCAGTGGATGGTAAGGCATCTGTTGGGACAACCTGACAGCTATTCTAAAGCCGTAATAAGACTGATGTTGCCAGTTGCTGCACTAAGTTCTTTTCTAAGCAACACCACCGTAGTCACTATTTTCGTCAGCATAGTGAAGATGTGGTCGAAGAAGCTTGGCATAGCGCCGTCAAAACTTCTGATACCCTTGAGCTATGCCTCTGGTATGGGCGGCGTATGTACGCTGATAGGAACGCCACCCAACCTGATTATCTCAGGACTCTATGCCGACAAGACAGGCACTGCGATGAATATCCTTGCAACTACGTTGCCAGGTTTGTTCTGTCTGTTCATAGGTGTGCTCTCCATCATTGCCATGCGCAGGTTGCTGCCTGACAGGAAAGCTCCCGAGACAGCATTTGAATCTACGTCTGATTATACGGTAGAGATGCTTGTGCCTTCTGATAATAAACACATAGGTCAGACCATAACAGAGGCAGGACTTGCCAATGTCAAGGGTGGCAATCTTATAGAACTGATACACTTTGATGAAGTGATATCCCCCGTGCCTGCTGATGAGCCGGTATTTGGTGGTGACAGACTTGTGTATGCCGGCCAGGTGGACGAGCTTCTTGAGTTGCGCGAGAGCCATGGACTGGCAAACGCTGATCATCACGTATTCTCCGTTAGTGAGATAGAGCATGACAGAGAGTTTCACACTGCGCTTGTCACATTCGGCAGTAGTCTAATAGGCAAGAGCATCGGAGACAGTTCGTTTGAGAAAGATAACAACGTGGCATTGGTCGCTGTGGCACGTCGCGGACAGCGTATTGAGCAGACTCCACACGATGTGAAGCTGCAGGCTGGCGACACACTGCTGCTTGAATGTTCTGCCAAGACAAAGCTAAACAAAGAACGTCTGGAGTCGCAGCTGCAGTTCTTCGATTCACCACAGGTACCGAATATAGGTTACAAGACCATTGTCTCAACCGTCATTATGATAGCCATGGTGACACTGTCAGCACTTGGCGTGATACCACTGTTGCAGTGTGCCTTCCTCGCTGCTGCAGCAATGCTGTTGCTGCGCTGCTGTAGTCCGGAGCAAGCCATGAAAGCCGTAAACTGGGACATACTGATGGTGTTTGCCGGTTCGGTGGTGTTGGGCATAGCCATACAGAAAACAGGCATAGCCGAGCATCTTGCATTCGGCATACTGGATGTCTGCGGCAGCAATCCTATAGTGGTGATGACGGCAATTTGTCTTGTAGGCACATTCATCACGGAGTTCATATCCAACACTGCGGCAGGAGCCATGTTCTTCCCTATAATGTATAATGCGGCAGAGAAACTGGGCTATGAGCCATACCCATTCCTTATCGCGTTGATGATAAGCGTAAGCAGCAGCTTCGCCACACCTATTGGCTCACCCACGCACATGCTGGTATATGGTGCCGGCGGCTACCGCTTCAGCGACTTCATACGAATAGGTCTGCTGATGAATATCATCATCCTTGCGGCAAACATATTCATAGTGAACATCATCTACCCCCTGACACCTTTAAATTAAGTCTCGCGCCATCATAATTCACATCCGCAAGAAAAAAAGAGCGAAAAAATTTTGCTATCAAACCAACTTTACGTATCTTTGTATCCAAATTCACATTCAGATATATGAAATACCAACTTGACTTGCATAGCCAGATGCTGATGGAGCAATACAATGAGCGCAAACCTCTATATGAGCGTTTGTTGCATCTTGCTTGCGATGCATTGCGCCAAGCCCTTGACGGACAGCGTGTGAGGGTGACAGCCATGGACTCCCGCATTAAGGAGGCAGACTCGCTGGCAGGCAAGTTGGAGTTGAAGGGTACAAAGTATCATACACTCGACGATGTTACCGACATCGTAGGCTTACGCGTGATAACATTCTATGGTGCTGACGTAGATAAGGTCGCAGCAATAGTCAGCGAGACATTCGATGTGGACTGGAGCCGGTCGGTAGATAAACGCAAACTGCATCGACTTGACAGTTTCGGCTATAACTCACTGCACTATATCTGCCGTCTGCCCAAGAGCATCGTTGATGATGCTAGGATGCCAATGCTCAACGAACTGGCATTCGAGATACAGATGCGCACTGCCCTGCAGCATGTATGGAGCACGCTGGATCATGATACGAAATATAAGGGTGACGTAAAGGTGCCACGCGAGTATCAACGACAGTTTAACAGACTGGCAGGCATGCTGGAACTGATAGATGAGGAGTTTGACAGGCTGCGCACCACACTGACAGACTACCGCCGTCAGATGCTGACGCTGGAGGCTTCCGGACAGTTGGATGATGTATATCTTAACGCTGAAACCTTCCGCCATTTCCTCGACACGCGCCCCTTCAACAACCTTAACCAGCGCATTGCAGGGATAAACCAGGCAGAGCTGTATCCGGCACCGATGATGTCGTTCCTGCTCGTGTTGCAGGAACTGGGACTGGAGACCCTCGGTGACGTAAACCGACTGATTGATGACTATAGCGACGATGCCTACAAACTGGCAGCATCACAGTTGGGGGCCACCGACCTCGACATCCTTTCTGAGAACATCGGACTGCAGAACCTGTGCTATGTGTATATTCTGAAGCAAGGCGGCGGACAGGCAGAGCTGTGCCACGTGATAGAACTGTTAAGGGGTGAGGACCCAGGCAATGCCACGCTGGCAAGTGAACTGATGAAGCATGCCAAGGAACTGACGCTATAACATACCTAATTATATATATGACCTTTAATAACAAGACCGCAGATGGAACAAAACATTGATACCTCACTGCTCGACCGCGCCATAGTATTTGCCGTCAACGCCCACAAAGGCGTGGAGCGCAAAGGAAAAGGATTTCCATACATAGTACATCCTCTGGAGGCTGTCAGCATAGTAGCCACCATGAGTAGCGACCAGGAACTCCTGGCTGCCGCTGTGCTGCACGACGTGATAGAAGACACGCCGACCACCTTTGAAGATCTCAAGCATGAGTTTGGCGAGCGCGTGGCACGCTTGGTGGAAGCTGAGAGCGACAAGGCTATGAAAGGGCCTGATGCCGAAACGTGGCGCCAGCGCAAGTTGGATTCGCTCAACCGCCTGCGCAGTGCCGACCGCGACGTGAAGATAGTGACGATAGGCGACAAACTGTCTAACATGCGTGCCATAGCACGTGACTATCAGGCTGTGGGCGATGAACTGTGGAAGAGGTTTACTATAAGCAATCCTGCTGAACATGCATGGCGCTACCGTGCGCTGGCAGAGGCACTGAGCGACCTTGCCGACACCGAGGCATACAAGGAATTCTGCATATTGGTAGATAAAACATTTGGAAATATATCATGAAAAACCCATTGAGACTTATACCTGAGAGCCTTCGCTCAAAGGGCAACATAGCCATAATGCTGACGGCTGCCGTACTGATAGAAGTAACGAGCATAGTGCAGTATTTCTATGCCAAGGAAGGCATACGCAAAGAGGTGGAGCACCGGGCTGAGAGCGAACTGAAGGCTAAGAGCCTGGAGATACGTAACGTAAAGAATATCGTTGAGGTGGCTGTGGCTAACAAGGCATGGTCGGTGGAACAACGACTGGCACAGCCAGACTCGCTGCTGGCGGTGACGAGAAAGCTCCTGGCTGACAATGAGAACATAGTGGGCAGCGCCATCGCCTTTGAGCCTTATTACTATAAGGAGAAAGGAAGGCAGTTCTCACCTTATTCATATAAAAGTAACGGCACTACCCAGAGCAAGCAACTTGGCACG
>Ga0310691_10006767_pt1 | contig 12167 bp, 10 predicted proteins | sample 176DNAGHGlowgp2_FD_203887 | JGI IMG/M metagenome (GOLD analysis project Ga0310691, IMG submission 203887) | Sheep rumen microbial communities from Palmerston North, Manawatu-Wanganui, New Zealand - 1766 DNA GHGlow gp2 (v2) (version 2) | ecosystem: Host-associated > Mammals > Digestive system >... | reverse complement strand
GCCGAGTTGTCATTACCATAGTCATAGCCCAAGCGGCCAAAACCAAAGGGAACTTCACCGCCCACATACACATCAAGCAGATTCTTGTTGTTGAAGTGGTAGGCCACGCCAGGATAGAAGCCAAATTCCGATTGGCTGTTGCTGGCCTCATAATCTTTGCCATCGGACTTCGTGTTCTTGTTCCACCACTCGATGCCAAGACGCAGCTCCAGTTTGTCGGTCTGCATGTACTTGAGGTTGATCAACGGGATACTCTTGAACTGGATGTCACCATCGGTGATGTTGCGGAACATGTCGGTCGTTACGCCAAGGTAGAGTCCTGCGTCACCTGCTTGGGGACGGTTACCGGTGTGCACAACCTTTGACACACTCTCGCCTGTTGTGATTTGCGCATTGGTGGCGATAAACGAAACACACATCGCCAGTAAGAATAAAACTTTTTTCATTACGGTTAAATTTGATAAAAAATGTGGTTTACAATTTGCCCCATCCCTGGCAAATCCTTCAAGTATCTAAACAATTAAAAGTTAATTAGTTGATTATTCTGTAAGGATGGATATCAGTGGCATATCACTATGTCATGACTTTACAGAAAATCATGGCAAATTTACACATTTATTAACAAAAAGATAATATATGAATGTTAATTATCTTTAATAAAATTATATCTTACTGATTCCTAACCACTTAGCCCGCCCATCAGTGGAATACTGGGAAACCATTATCATCAAGTACCGGCATCATGATTACTTGACACCCTACAGGTCGGCTGCAATCGCATGAAAATGGTGCCTAAACGAGCGCAACGGCGACGTGAATCACGGCCCTGAATGTGCAACACAGGCATTAAAAAGCAGCGCGCGACCGTTAAAGTTTCTTAAATATCGGATTTTTTATCCCAAAAATCGGTGCATTTTGGGCTATAGCGAGGAAAAAGATTTGGCCATGAAATGGAAAAGCAGTACCTTTGCGCGCCGATTATTACCAAAGTAATAGCCCATTAGGGCAATGTCATGTGGAATTTGGCCGTTCCGCAGGGCGTTGCTTGGGTAATTAACTAACTATTAATTAGGAATTTAAAAAAGTGGATACTTTAAGTTACAAAACCATTTCGGCAAACGCCGAGACCGTACAAAAGGAATGGGTGGTAGTTGATGCTACCGACCAGATCCTGGGTCGCTTGTGCTCTAAGGTGGCCAAGTTGCTGCGCGGCAAGTACAAGACCAATTACACTCCCCACGTTGATTGTGGCGACAATGTGATCATCATCAATGCCGACAAGTGCAAGATGACCGGCAAGAAGTGGACCGAGCACCAGTACGTGCGCTACACGGGCTATCCCGGTGGACAGCGCTTCACGACTCCTGCCGCCCTTCAGGCCAAGAGCGAGAAGAAGAAAGACCTGCGCAAGGGCATTCATCCCCTGTACATGCAAGTCATCAAGGGCATGCTGCCCAAGAACCGTCTGGGCGCCAAGCTGTTGAAGAACGTCCACGTTTACAACGGTCCCGAGCATCCCCACGAGGCACAGAATCCCAAAGTTATTGACATCAACAAACTGAAATAAGAAGCATGGAACAGATTAATGCAGTAGGTCGCCGCAAAGCCGCTATCGCTCGCGTGTATGTGAATGAAGGCAATGGCGAAATCACAATCAACAAACGCCCGTTGGCAGACTACTTCCCCAACCCCATCCTCCAATACATCGTTAAGCAGCCGCTTAACACACTGGAAGTTGCCGAGAAGTATGACATCAAGGTTAACCTCGTTGGTGGCGGTTACAAGGGACAGGCCGAGGCCCTGCGCCTGGCTATCGCCCGCGCACTGGTGAAGATCAACCCCGAGGACAAGAGTGCCCTGCGCAAGGAAGGCTTCATGACCCGCGACCCTCGTGCCGTGGAGCGCAAGAAACCCGGTCAGCCCAAGGCCCGCAAGAGATTCCAGTTCAGCAAGCGCTAATCGCCGCATGACGACCACAGGCCTGTGCCCACGGCAGTGGCCTGATGCTTGCTCTACATTATATAATAGGTGCCGCTTCACGAGATGGAGACAGCCTATTAAAGAGTTTAGTATCCAAATCGCATAGACTCACACTGGGAACTGCGGTGGCTACTATGCGATTGATTTAGTCGAACGTAAACAATTTCAAAAAAAACAAAAGAACAATGCAGACACCTAAATTTGACCAACTGCTTGAGGCTACTTGCCACTTTGGTCACCTGAAACGCAAATGGAACCCCGCTATGGCGCCCTACATCTTCATGGAGCGTAACGGTATCCACATCATCGACTTATACAAGACCAGCGCCAAGCTGGAAGAGGCAGCAAACGCACTCAAGAATATCGCCAAGAGCGGTAAGCGCATCCTGTTTGTTGCCACCAAGAAGCAGGCCAAGGACGTCACCCGCGAGCGTGCCATGAGCGTTGATATGCCCTACGTTATCGAGCGTTGGCCCGGCGGTATGTTGACCAACTTCACCACTATCCGCAAGGCTGTGAAGAAGATGGACACCATCGACAAGATGGAGACCGACGGCACCATGGACAACATGTCCAAGCGCGAGAAACTGCAGTTGAGCCGCCAGCGTGCAAAGCTCGAGAAGAACCTGGGTTCGATCAAGAACCTCAACCGCCTTCCCAGCGCGCTGTTCGTTGTTGACGTCCTCAAGGAGCACATCGCCGTTGCCGAGGCCAACCGCCTGGGCATCCCCGTGTTCGGTATCGTGGACACCAACAGTGACCCCAACAGCGTGGACTTTGTAATCCCCGCCAACGACGACGCCAGCAAGTCGATCGACATCATCCTGGCTACCGTTTGCGAGGCCATCAAGGAAGGTCTGGAAGAGCGCAAGGTTGAGCAAATCGACAACAAGGACGCCGAGGCCGACGCCGAGGAGGCAAAAGAGGCTCCCAAGCCCCGCCGCCAGCGCGTGCGCCGCGCAGCCCCCGCTGCCGACGAAGCTCCCAAGGCCGAGGAAGCTCCCAAAGCCGAGGAATAATCCCCAACACAATAACAACTAATCAATTAGTTTTCAAAAACAGAATTATGGCTGTAACCATCAATGACATCAAGAAGCTGCGCGACATGACCGGCGCAGGCTTGAGCGACTGCAAGAAGGCTCTCATCGAGAGCGACAACGACATCACCAAGGCTATGGAACTCATCCGCAAGCGCGGTCAGGCCATCGCCGCCAAGCGTGAAGACCGTCAGGCAGCACAGGGTATCGCCATCGGCAAGACCGACGGCAAGTTTGCTGCTATCATCGCCCTCAAGTGTGAGACCGACTTTGTTGCCAAGAACGAGAAGTTTGTCACCCTCGCCAAGGCTATCCTGGACCTCGCAATGGCCCAGAAGCCTGCAAACCTCGATGCTCTCAATGCCCTCGACATGGACGGCAAGAGCGTGAGCGAGCAGATCACCGCACTGAGCGGTATCACCGGCGAGAAGATGGAACTGGGCGCCTATGAGTGCCTGAACGCCCCCTCGACGGTTGTTTACAACCACTTCAACGGTATGTTGTCGGCAGCTGTTGCCTTCAACCAGGAGAATGTAGCCGAGGACGTTGCCAAGGCTATCGCCATGCAGGTTGCCTCGATGAACCCCATCAAGGCCACACGCGAGCAGATCCCTCAGGAGACCATCGACGAGGAGCTGCGCCTGGCTGTTGAGAAGACTCGTGCCGAGCAGGTGAGCAAGGCGGTTGAGAACGCCCTCAAGAAGGCCGGATTCAACCCCTACTACTGCGCTACCGAGGAGCACCGCGACGAGGCCATCCGCAAGGGTTACATGACCGAGGAGCAGGTTGCCGAGGTACTGAAGCTCATGGACGAGACCGCCAAGCAGAAGGAGGCCAACATGCCCGAGCAGATGATCCAGAACATCGCTCAGGGTCGCCTCAACAAGTTCTATCAGGAGAACGTCCTGATGGAGCAGGTCTATGAGGCCGGCGAGAACAAGGAGACTGTTGCTCAGTTCCTGGCCGCCGCCAACAAGGACCTCCAGGCCATCGACCTCAAGCGTGTCAACCTCAATGTTGACTAATTCTCTTTAAGAGATAACCATTCCACAGGCGAGTGCCAGCACAATGCCGGCACTCGTTTTTTTATTGAACAGTGAGAAAAATATTTTCCTCAACAAATGCATTGTCAATCAGGAAAATTGTTGTAACTTTGCCGCGCTTTTTTGAAGTTTCCAGTGTGATGGGAAATTAAAGGAAGCGTTTATACGTAACAATCACTTTAATTTTGAGTAACACAACCAATTAAAAATGAAGACTTATCAATTGAACGCAGAGGCTCGTACCGACCTCGGCAAGAAGGCCGCTAAGGCCCTCCGCAAGGAGAACAAGATTCCCGTTGTCCTCAATGGCGGCAAGCTCGTTGACCTGGACAAGGACGGTAACTACAATGGCAAACTGCTCGCTGGCGAGAAGGTCGTTCCCGTGGGACGTGACGGCAAGGGCATCATCACCACCGACCTGGTAGTGAACTTTGCTGACGTTCGCAAGTTGATCTACAGCACCGACGTGTGCGTGATCGACCTGACCTATGATGGCCAGACCCGCAAGGCTGTCCTCAAGGACCTGCAGTTCCATCCCGTGAGCGACGCTGTTCTCCACATCGACCTCATGGAAGTGAGCGACGACAAGCCTGTGGTCGTTGAAATTCCCGTGCATCTCGAGGGTCACGCCGTCGGTGTAAAGGCTGGTGGTAAGCTCTACCTGAGCATGAAGAAAGTGAAGGTTAAGGGCCTCTACAAGGACATCCCCGAGACCATCCTGCTCAATGTCGACAAGCTCGAGATTGGCAAGACCATCAAGGTTCGTGACTGCCAATTCGACAACTACGAGCTCGTCAACGCCAAGGATCTCGTTATCGCCGGTGTACGTGCCACCCGCAACTCGGCTGCTGCCGCTGCCACCGAGGACGGTGAAGGCGAGGGTGCTGCCGAGGGCGCTGAGTAATCATCAACTCCGTTGTGGCGACTACAGTCGCCCATCAACACCACTGACAACCCATGAAATATCTTATTGTCGGACTGGGGAACATTGGTCCAGAGTACCAGGGTACCCGCCACAACATAGGGTTTACAATATTGGATGCTCTCGCCGAGGCATCCAATATTGTTTTCACGACACAACGATACGGTGCCGTGGCCGAGGTGCGCCTCAAGAACCAGCAACTGGTGCTGTTGAAGCCGTCAACCTACATGAACTTGAGTGGTGAGGCCGTGCGCTACTGGATGATCAAGGAGCACATCGACCTGGACCACCTGCTGGTCATCGTGGACGACATTGCCCTGCCGTTTGGGCACATCAGGCTGCGGCCCAAGGGTGCCGACGGCGGACACAACGGCCTCAAGAGCATCAACCAGCTGCTGGGAAGCCAGCAGTGGGCACGCCTGCGATTTGGCATCGGCAACGACTTCCCTCCTGGAGCACAAGTCGATTATGTGCTGGGCTACCCCACTCCCGAGGAACTTGCTGCGCTTCCCGAGCGTGCCAAGGTTGCCGTCGAGGCCATCAGGGCCTTCTGCCTGTCGGGGGTGACCTTTGCCATGAACAACTACAACAACAAGTAGTCTTTTTTTTCCAGATAAGAAGAGCATCAGACTTTAAGGGGCATGAATGAAGTGAGAATCGACAAGTGGCTCTGGGCCACTCGTGTGTTCAAGACACGCACCATTGCAACCACGGCTTGCAAGCTGGGCCGCGTGACCATCAGCGGAATGACCGTCAAGCCGTCACACGGCATCAAGGTGGGGGATCGCATCGATGTGCGCAAGCCTCCGGTGACCTATTCCTTTGAGGTCATTGGCCTGCTCAACAACCGGGTGGGGGCCAAGCTTGTTCCACAATACTTGAAGAACGTCACCAGCGAGGACCAGCTGCGCCTGCTCGAGATGGTGAAAATCGACGGCTTTGTCAATCGCCAGCGGGGCATGGGACGACCCACCAAGAAGGAAGGACGTGAGCTACAGGATTTTACCGACGACGCCTTCTTTGGCTTTGACGATCCCGAACCGCTGGATGATGCCTTTGACTGGGACGACAGCGAGAACCCCCTGTGGACCCAGGAGGACGAGGCCCGATTGAACGAGGAAATTGCACGCAACCGCAACAAGAACAAGTAACCGCGTGAGCCGCAGTCACATGGCCACTGCATCACGCTGCCAGTTGCCAATTGTGATACAGCCCCATCAATTGTCCTTGGAGGCTAAACGCCGGCAAAAGTCAATATAATGGCAATAATCGCAACACGGCGAGCCTTCGGGAGCCTGCTTGAAAGGAGCCTCACGCAGCAACTTGACCGTGTCTTGCATTCGGCCCACAAACTCCTGTGCATCGGCATCCTGTGACGAGAACACCACTTGACTTGCAGCCTGGCCTCGGGCACGAGATGCCTTGAACACGCCGCTCTGTTGCATCGACGACAGCTTGTAGATGACTGGCATGACCTGAGTAACGTCAGGGTTCTCATAGAGGTAGGCATGGCAGTACAGGAAAAGCTGCAGGATGGCCTTGCGGCGGTCCTTGCCGGGATTGAACAATGCGTTCATGCCCGTGAACGTGGTTTCGTCCTTGCCGGTCTTGTAATCCACAATGCGAACCATGCCATTGGCCAGTCGGTCAATGCGGTCGGGAGTGTAAGTGAAATTGAGCGTCGTCTCGCCAATGGGCATCGAGTGGACAGGATGAGGTCGCTCACACTCCAGTATCGTGAACGCCCCCTGGCGTTCAATGAGTTCCAGGTCATAGTCCAGCACAAACCCCACATAGCTCTTGATGGTATCGATGAGCATGAATGCCTGGCCAGTGAGCGGCCGCGTGTCGCTATCGAGCTGGTCGACAGGAACCTTGAGATAGGTCTTCCTGATGTTGCGTTTCACCGACTCGTCCATCCTGCCCTGCCTGAATTGCAAGATATAATCCTTGTCCACCAGGCCGGCACGGGCTCTCAACGACGCGGAGTTATAGCAGTCGGCGAGTGTGTCATGGACGATGGTGCCAAAGGTGCCGCTGTCCATGAAGTCGCTCATCTCGTTGTCGTCGTTCAACCCTTGTACATAGTGCAGATAGAACGACAGGGGACAGTTGATGAACTTGTTGATAGCACTGGCCGACAAGAACCATTCATCAACATGCTCGTGATGAGATAGATAGTGGGAACGCATGTCATCAAATCCCCTGTTTGGCACCTCGATGGCGACTGGCGACGAGGTGTGAATGACAGGCGTCTTCTCGATGTGCTCGAGTTGCAGGCCATAGACCTTCTCGAGCTGCATGATGTAGCGTGAAGGCTCCGAGGAGCCCATCTTTTGGTCGCTGGAATCATAGATGAGGGTCACCTGGCTGGAACGATACAGCAGCCGATAGAAGTTGAATGCGACGATGGCCTCTTGCTGCTCGGTGGTGGACATGCCGTGTGCCCGACGGATGTAGTTGGGAATAAACGAGTTGATGCTGCGATGTCGAGGAAAGATGCGCTCATTCATCGACAGGATTACCACATTCTTGAAGTCAAGACTGCGTGTCTCGAGCAGTCCCATGACCTGGAGGCCCTCCAGCGGTTCACCGGTAAAGGGGACAATGGCCGATGCCGTGAGGCGGTCGATGAGATAAAAAACCGAGCCGCGCTGCAACGTCTGCCGGGCCCGGGACAGGGATTTCTTTAGCTGGTTGAGGACATCCATGTACATCACGAGGAAGGCCTGCTGCAACGGCAGTTGCAGCTCGCTCTGGTCCTCGTCGTCGGCCTCGTGCTGGTCACTCATCATTCTATCCATCAACCGGTTGCAGAATTCCAGTAATTGGTCAAGATACTCGCCTGATGGCTCACTCGACTCGCTGTCCATCGCAGGCCTGAACAGGGGAGCGATTGCCATCGTCTGGAATTCACCGGACGGAATCCTGAAGCGGTTGTTGCGGGTGAGCTCGGCCACCTTGGTCACTGCTTCATCGGTGAAATAGGACTTGATCAAGGGATGGGACAGCACATCGTACACATCCTCTCGGTAATAGGTCCAGATGCCTTTCTCCTTGCCGGCCTGGTGATGCATGCGCGCCACAATGTGCATCAGCGAGACGATGCCCGAGCTGCGCAAGGGGTATCCCAGTGTGACATTCAACTTCATGGACGATGGCGCATGCACGGCATGCAGCAGCGGCACAAGAAGGCTCTCGTCGGGCAATACGACGGCAGTGTCGATGCCGGCCACGCCGCGGCCTGTCATCCTTTCAACCTCATGAAAGGCCTCCTTGGCCTGACCCACCGTCGAGGAGACTGCCATGACTCGCACCCGCGGGCCCTGGTTGTCAAGGGGCTCGAGCGGCATGGCTCCAAATCGCTTGCAGTAGCCGTCGATGAGCAATGCTCCCGGGTCATGAGCTGCCCTGTCAAGTCTGCCTTTTAGTCCTGCATTGTCCCACCAGAAGTCGGCCTGGCCCGCGAGCTTGAATCGCTCAAAAATCTTGACCTCGGCTGCCGAGAGCACGCCAAAGCCCACAAACACCAATCTCGTGAACGGCAGTTCCTTGATCTTGCCCTCAACAGCTTGGCGCAATTGATATCCGGGCGACATGACACCCTGTTTGGTCAAGAGCACATGATAGTTGTCATAGATGTCGGCCAGGGCATTCCACAGGCTCATGAATTCCTGTTTCACCTGGTCGGCATGTTCTCCGACTTGCTGCTCTCCACGGTGTTGCCACAGGTCGGCATCGTCACTGGTGTCAAAAAAGGAAGTGAACAAGTCGTCGCCAAAGATTCGGCGCACCTTCTCTTGCACCTCGGACGTGAGGTAGTTACTGCTCAGGCGATGCAGGTCATCCAGGTTGCGGTAGATCTCATGGGCATCGGCCAGCGACCGGTCAATATCATTGAAGTCATTCACAATGAGTTGCGCCCAGTAGATGAAACGGTCGAACTCCTGGGCATGGTCACCCATCGACTGGCAATAGGCTTCATACAGGGCAAACATCATCTCGATATCGGTGGCGGCCTCGGTGGCGGTCATCCGGGATACCAGCTCGTTGATGGTGGTCACACAGGGCATGAGTCGTGGCATCACTGTGCCGGCACTCAGGTCGGCAGCGACAAACTCCTGTTGCAGATTGTGGGAGAAGAACTGGCCGCTGCGCCTGTTGGGGAAGACAAAGCAGTAATCCTCAAGGCCTTCGGCATTGAGATAGTGACGGGCCACTTGACACAAGAAGGGGGTCATTGGGATACGCGGGGATTTGAGAGATAAAAGAAAACTAACGTCTAATCCAGATCGACAGCCGTATGGTAAGGTCAAACAAGACAATTTTGGAATTGCCGTTGCCTGCGATGTCGCGGCTTGCACGCTCGAGCTCGGCAACAATGGCCTCGACATTGCGCTCGTTGATAAACGGCGAGAAGCGTGTGGAGAAGGCTTCTTCCTCGCGCGTGAGATAGTTCAATGCAGGATTGTGCAGGTTGTATATGAAGTTCTCTCTCACCTGGCGAACGGCATAGTCGAGGAAACGGCGAGACTTCTCTCGCTTCATGTCGGCGATGACCTCGCTCCACGACTTGAGTTTGCCCAGGTCGTGCTGGTAGGACAACCTCATCAGCTCGATGAAACGCTCGCGAAACTCATGGAACTCACTGCCCGTCTGCACCAGGCGCTCGGCCATGACGACGTTGCCGTCGGCAGGTGCTGCCAGTGCCATGGCATCCTGCATGTCCATCCCGTAGCGCTGCGACAGATAACCGGCCACGACTGACGTCGAGGGCTTGCGCAGCTCGATGCGCTGACAACGCGAGAAGATGGTACCCAAGATGCCTTTCTCGTTATCGCTCACAAGAATAAACTTGCAGTCGTCATAGGGCTCCTCTATGAGCTTGAGCAGCTTGTTGGCTGCCTCCTCCTTGAGTTTCTCGGGTAGCCACAGGATGAGCACCTTATACTTGGCCGTATAGGCACTCAACGTCATCTTGCGCATGATGCTATCGGCCTCGCGCACAAAGATTTGAGGCTGGGCATTGTCATTCTTGAGCAAGCCGAGCCAGGCCTGATAGTCCTCCACGGGGTAACTGGTCACAAACTCGCGCCACTCGTCGATGTAGTCGTCCGCTTCACAGGGGCTGTTGCTGTCTCCCTTGCGGTTGGTAAAAGGAAAACTGTAGTGGGTGTCCACCTGATTGAAGGACTGGTGTTGACGGCACATCGGGCACACGCCGCAAGAGTCGCCATCAACATGGTTCCTGCAATGCAGATATTGGGCCGCGGCCATGGCCAGGCCCAACTTGGGCACTCCCGGCTCGCCATAGAGCAGCAACGCGTGGGGCATGCGGTCGGCATCAATCATGTGCCTGATTTGCGCTATCGCCTGCTCATTGCCTATTACTTCGCTGAATTTCATGTTTTTCTTGTTTTTGGGTGTGTAAAGATAATACATTTTTGTTATTCCGCCTCATTGACCCGCATGTTTTCTGTCAAAAAAAAACAAGCCACCCTATTGCACAGTGGACGGAATCATGGTAACTTTGCCGATTGATGGCAGACAGGATGACACCCGAACAGCGGCACCATTGCATGAGCCGCATCAGGGGACGCGACACCAGGCCTGAGCTGGTGGTGCGGCGATGGTTGTGGCACCAGGGATTCCGTTACAGGCTCTATGTCAAGAAGTTGCCTGGATGCCCCGACATCGTGATGCGCAAGTGGCGGACAGCCATCTTTGTCAACGGCTGTTTCTGGCACGGCCACCGATGCCAGAAGAATGCGCCACAGACCAATGCGGCTTTCTGGCAGGACAAGATCATGCGCAACCGCGAGCGCGATGCACGCAACCAGTCCCTGCTGCAAGCGGCCGGGTGGAACGTGATTGTCATCTGGGAATGCCAGCTCGCACCCAAGCGGCGCAGCAAGACGCTGCGCTCACTGGACCTGGAATTGAGCCGCATCGTGCTCGAGAGCAACCAGCGCCGCACGTCGCCCTACACTACCCTCCATGAGGGGGAGGACAAGCCACTGGCTGCCGAACCGCTGGCCCGATATGGCACCCACTGTGATAGCTAATCAACAATTCTTGCCCACTTTTGCTACACACTCATGGACTCTGTAAACAGCAACCGACTCAAGCCCCTGGGCTCCTTGCAACTGATGGCCGTCATCATGGTGGTCATCGTCCACTTTGGCAGGAGTGATTGCTTCTTTATGGGCGTCCACTGGATGACTTTCTGCTTTATCTATAGCGGATTTTTCACGGCTATGCACCACCGGTTTGGACCCGGCTACAGCCTGCGCGACCATGGCCGTTTCATGTGGAAAAAGGTGGCCAAACTCTACCCCCTGCACCTGCTTGGCATCGTGTGGGGCATTGTCGTTGCCTGGCTCGTGTGGGATGTCCACACCGTCAACCTCAAAGCATTGCTGGCCCAGCTGACGCTCACAAGCCCCTGGATTCCCGACCGCCAGTACTACTTTGCCATTAACCCTGTGGCCTGGTACATCAGCGACTTGTTTTTCCTCTACCTGACAGCACCGCTGCTGGTAAGACTCTTGAGACGCTGCCGCCCGGCATTGCAGGCTGTCGCAGTCATCGTGCTGCTGGCATTGGAGTTTGCCGCGGGCTACTGCATGACGGGCGAGAACGGCATGACGGCAACCGGCTTGTATCTGTTGTTTGAGTTTCCGCCCATCAGGCTGCTGGATTTTGCCATCGGCATTGTCTTGTACAACCTCACCCGGGAGACCTGGTGGACGCGTCTCCAAAGCCGCGTCACGACCCGCAACGCCACGATCATCGAGCTGGGTGGCATCGCAACGGCCGCCATCCTGTTCCAGATAGAAAAGCTTTTCTTGTTTGACCACTGCTACAGGGCATGCTGCGTGGTGGCACCAGGCATTGTCGTGCTGCTGGCAACATTCTTGCTGACGGCAGACAACGGCGGACTGGTCTCACGGGCTTTGAGCTTGAAACCGGTAGTAGCCTTGACGACTATCGGGGCCGAAATCTATCTGCTGCAATATGACGTTTACTTCCTCATGGATCCCGCATTTCAACGGTTGGGGCTACACCTGTATGACGCCAAACAATTCATCTTGTACCTCGCCGTCCTGCTCCTCGTTGCCGTTCTCACCCATCGCTTTTTCACGACTCCGGTCAAGAACTGGCTGCTGTCCAAGGACTGGCTCC
>Ga0310691_10006766_pt1 | contig 12168 bp, 10 predicted proteins | sample 176DNAGHGlowgp2_FD_203887 | JGI IMG/M metagenome (GOLD analysis project Ga0310691, IMG submission 203887) | Sheep rumen microbial communities from Palmerston North, Manawatu-Wanganui, New Zealand - 1766 DNA GHGlow gp2 (v2) (version 2) | ecosystem: Host-associated > Mammals > Digestive system >... | reverse complement strand
AATTAGAATGAGTAAGTGTTCTACTTTGAAACTGTAATTTAAAAACTTCTGCCATTATTCACCTGCTATTCTGTTGATACCAACGACTCGTGTTATGCCCCAAGTATTTGAAAGATAACCTGTTACTGTATTACCCCAAGTTACTACATAACCGGTATATGGAACTATATGAGTTGTATCAGGTACAGATAGTCCAAACCATTTTGACCAGCCAGCATTATTAGTTGCTACTCCGATAAAACCAATTCCACTAAATGTAGGAAGTTCAGTACTCCAAGGGTACATAGTACCATCGTCAGTATGACCATAAACCTTTATTTTTTCAAAATTAGTAAATGGTTCAGATAATGTTGCAGTCGCATTGTTGTGTAAAGCATCTCCTTCAAACAGCACAGTCTCATCATTGCTGAATACCAATGTATTATCAACCAGATTAACCTTGATACCAGGTCCAGCAGAAATCGGCAAAGCACTTCCGCCCCAAGCACCAGAATTAGCAGAAACATTGTCAATCGTAGCATTGATGTCACCAGATGTAGCGGTTACGTAATCAGTTGCAGCTGAAATACCACTAATGTTTATCTCTTCAAATTCAACTTCTTCCTCTTCAGGTAACTGAGTGGCAAATGCAGAACCAGAATATGCACTAATGTTACCACTAGCGTCATATTCTAAACCAGATTCGACCATAACGCCTTCAGGAACATCAGAACCACCAGCAGTAATTTCAGTCCAACCAGCTGTAGTAAGACCATATTGTGCGGTTCCAGTAACACTAGCAGAATTAGCATAAGCTGTCATGTCAGCAGTTAACTGATAATTGCCACTATTTGCTTGATAGGCAGAAATTTCATTCCAGTTAGCGCTATTGCTACTAACTATATCTGTAAGAAAAGTATCTTGAACAGCACTAAAGGTTTCACCATTTAGATTTTTTACACTTGAAACATTCATTATTCTTCTCCTTCATTAGGAAGTAACCATTGACCACTATACTGTGCAAATAAGGCAGACAATGCATCATAGCTTTGTTTTAATTCGTCAAAAGCACTCTGTGGAACACCGCCTCCGCCACCACCAATAGCACTTCCTGCAATAGCTGTAATAGCAGATGTAGCTGTGTCACATTCTATTTCACGTTTCTGAACGGAAGCTGTTAATGACCAAGTACCAGCTGAAGTATCAAATTTGACACCATTTGCGTATATACCAAATTGAGCCTTTGCACTATTACCAATTAAAGATTGTGCTGTTATACCATTTGGATTTAAAATAATATTTGGTGTATTAGCTGTTGCACCATAAGTTGCTGTTAGGCCATCAGCATTGATGATAGTATATGGTATAGCTGATAGAGAACCTTGATATGATTTACCTACAACAGTAAGAACAATATTGCCGTATAAATCACCAGTAGATGCTTTTGTATCAGCATAACCAATAAGATTGTTAGCAGGAGGAACGACTGAAGTGTCCCATGTAACATTACCGTTATGGTCATAACCCTTAGCACCAGATGCTTCAATACTGAAACCTGCACCTGAGATATTTCGTACTTCAAACTTAGGTGAATACATTTGAACAATTTGATTACCATAAGCAGTTGTTAACTGAGCAGTACCAAATCCTGTATTCACTGATGTGAATGTAAATCCGCCGCCACCACCAGCAGAAAATGACTCAGTAGGACTTTTAATGCAAAAATATGTGTTATTGCCAGCTGTTATACCACCTGCAGAAAAACCTTTATCGTTAGCACTTAAACCATTTGCAACTAAACCAGTAGTGTTAGCAGTAATAACACCACTAACATTAAACCAACCTGGTGAAACATTAAAAGCATCTGCAAATTGCAGGTAGTGTGGGCTAATGACCATATTGCTACTAACTGGCCAAGTAGTACTATAGTTTCCCCAATAAACACGTTTACTAATAGCATCGTTCTTGTATTCAACAACCCATGCACTCTGTGGGTCACCTGTGCGAGATACTATTTGATATAAATTTCCAGATGTGTCTGCTACAGCACCGATATAATCAGTAGCTGTTACAAACTTATAAAATGAGCTAATTACAGGAATAGTTGCTGAAGTGTCAACTTTTGCAGACACTTCATTCCAATTTGCACTATTGTCAATAACAGCCTGTTCAACTCCAGGATTACCACCTTGGGCTGTCACATTAATAGTTGTAGTATGTGCATCAGGGTCATCAACAAGTTCAACACCAGAACCAGCAACAAGCTCATAATCACCAGTAACGCCGCCTTGACCAGCAAAAGCAGTACCATTATATCCAGTAATCTTATTATCAGAAATTTCAAGAAGGTCAGCACTCATTAAGCCATCAAGAGACTGATGGGCAGTCAAGAAATCACCAGAAACAGTTGAGAAAGCTGTTGTGTCAAGCTTATTACTGATGTCTTGATGTGCTGTGAGAAATCCTTGTTCATTTACCCAATCTTGTGTAGCATAGGAGCTTAATTCATCATGAACAACATAGTCACCAGCACTCTGATAATTGCCTGCAGGTTGTAAACCAGTAACATTAATAGTATTACCGTCAATATCAACGTAAGATCCTGCTTCATAAGTTGTTCCTTCTGCCCATTGTGCACTATTTGCTATAACTACATCTGAAGCTTCATCCCATTTACTTGATAAAGCTGATGGAATTTCTGTCTGAGCTGAACAACCGATAATACATCCTTCCTCATCGTCCTGAACGAAATATAATGGGTCCTGAACGCCGAGCGGGACGTGGTTAGCTGAAATCTTGTCAACTTGGTTATTAACGACGATTGGATCGATACCTTCGTAAACTTTACCTAGCTGTCCTGTTAAATATGGAACATAAACCGTGGTCTCGCCAACATGATATGAAGAAACAGCAATAGACTCGGACGGAGCTACTGCAACATCAGCATGGCTATGAGAACCTTTGGAATAAAGATACTTGTCAAGGCTAAAAATCTCATTATTATACTGGTCACAAACTACCAATGTATAGTCAAAGTCATCTGAAACATAAACATGAGCCTGACCAGCATTATCAAGAATAATCGGATTAGGATTAAGGCTTTCACCGTCCACATCAGACCAAGAGTCCATTAATCTTGTTCTACCTAAAGCATACACATAAAGCTTACCTGCAGCTAATGGAACACCGTTTAGATTTTGCATCTGGACGATATTATCAAATAATTCAACTAGATTAGCCATCGTAAAAAATCTCCTTACTGTTATTATTTATTAGATTAAAAAACCAGGCTTTTAACCTGGTCTTTTTGTTAAATTACTCTTGCAATTTATCCTACTATGAATCCGTTGGCAGTTAAATCAATAGGATTATCGCCGTATGTAATGACACGAGCTGCAAACCAGTCATTGACATCACTTTGCACATGAGAGCCGCTGAAATCGCTATCTACATTGAAGCAAGCAAAGGATGCATTGTTTATCCAGTTGTCAAACCAGATTCTAGCTGGCTGGTTATTGAAGTTACCAATAACTGTTCTATCATGCATTCTTTTTTCAGCAATTAAACCATGAATAGCATATTGATCAGCTACTGCACCTTGTGTATGGCCGATACAGTCTGTGTCTCTATACTGACACCAAATTCTGAAAACGTTACCGTTATTTGGATTGCCAGAACTACCTAATACCTGGATTGGATAGTACTTAGAACACCACCAGTCAAGATTAGAATTGTAGTCATAGCTTATATTGCCCTGAATAATGTCTCTGAAATCAGCACACTTCGGGCAGTTACCCTTATTGTTAGCTACATAGAAGCCAGTGTTATACTGATTATTATTTGTTTCAATGTGGCTACGTGCAATAAAGAGGTTATTCCAGTTTGTATTAGTCCAGAATGGGCAAGTAATTCCCAAAGCGTTACCCTGGAAATCATTACCTACGATTCTGACATTGTTCCACCAGCAGTTCTTTACAGTATTATCACCAGCTACACACTTGAATTGAATAGTCGGGTTGTCTGCATTGGTAATATTGCAACGTTCAAGCTGAAGTCTAAGTTTATATTTGCTATCTTCGTAATACGGATAGATTGAGATAACAGAATTATTAATCTGACAGTCTAATAATACAATATTTTTAGTATTGATTGTTGCATTGATATTCGAATTAGTAAATCTCAAAGCATATCCAGCAGATGTGTTATCATCAGCTTCGTTAATCTGCATAAACCAATTAGAATCAGTGCAAGTTACTGCACCTTTAGTCAGATACCAACCACCAGTAATAGTAGAATGGTTAGACACATTGAGGCTACTAAAGTTAGAAGGCCATTCAGTAATTCTTATGTCAGTATGGTCAACTGACAAGCTACGATTTTTAATCTTTAAATAGTTAACTTTGCTGTCCTTTAATGAAACAGCTAAGCCATTAGCTTTACCAACCAATGCCATGTTTGCATTAAGGTTGCGAATAGTTAAGTATTCAGATAAATCAACATCAGAATTAGAACCGCAAGCATAATTTTTACAGTTGATATCAGTATAACCAGCTTTGTAATACAGCTTAATCATATTTTCAACATTCTTGAAATTATCTGCATCCATTGTAACTGCAAAGCCGGAAAGAGTACTGAAAGTAATATTGTCAGGAGTTAGAACAGCATTTACATAATACTTATCTGTAAATTCCATAGACTGGAAATGGCATTTGGAATCTTTATGTAAGAAGCCAGAAGTTCCAACCAGCTTACATCCTGTAAAGGTCAATTTATAATTACCAGTATTAGTAGTTAATGCAGGAGAACCATCTGTATAGAATGTAACATAGTTTTGTGGCATATTTGCAACAATTTCGTCATTGATCCAATTATGGCCATCACAGTATTTCTGTTTAGAAGCACAACCCCAGAAGCTACGTGCATGTTTATACCAAGAAGAATGAACAGGGCATGTCGTATCGCTAGGGAAGATATTGCCTATACAAGTAGTCGGTTTGCCCTTGACATCAATCCAAGAACATTCTATAGAATTAATCTGTGTATTTGAGAAGACTAATACCTTCTTAGTGGTTGTCATATTGACATCGCCATAATTACCTGGAATCAAGAATATTCCAGGAGCTGTAGCTTTGCCATGGATTTCACCGATATAAGTAGACAACGCATTAATATTTGTTGTATGACCAGGATAAACTCCATAAAATGAGGACGGAATATAAGCTCCATCAAACTGTAATATCCATCGGCCAGTAGATGTTACATCTGAAGCAATAACATAGCCACCGTCAGGATCTAGTGTTGAAGTCGGGTCCCAGATATATGTTCTCATTTGGCAGTCATAAGTTGTATGATAGCCAAGGACATTTACACTAGAGTTAATTGAAGGATCAAGGTCTTTTAAAGCCTCAATACCGATAACATATTCTCGTGATTCTTCTGGAGAATTCTCGCCAACATAGAAATCTCTAATGAACTCAAATATTTCGTGGTTATTTTCATCGCGACCTAAATACTTATAAACTCTAACATACACAATCCTGTCGCAAAAGATTGTTTGCGTTACACGGCCTTCAATATCTAACCTAACTGGGTTAGTCATAACTGTGTATTCGTCGTCAGAATAACTCCAGATTGTCAAAAAGTTATTAGAAACGGGGTCAAGGATTTCGACCTTACCGTTTACTAATGGCTGTTCGTTTAAATCTAAGAATCTTTCGTTTTGGTTAATTACGGGAATTCTATACATTATACATTCTCCTTAACAATCTTATTTGCTGTCTTGGCATTAGTTTCATGCATCTTAGCCATAGACTGTTTTGTCTTAGCTTCTGAAACTTTAACCTCGTTCTCAGCCTTTATAGCATCAGCCTGAGTCTTCATCATCTGGCTATCCATCTTCATGCCTTCACGTTCAAGTTCCATTTTCTGTTTTTCTTGTTCGTTGGCCATTTCCATAAGGTCCTTGTCAGTCAAGCTACCGTCAAGCTTATGCTGAAGTATCATCTTTTCGAGTTCGTTCTTGTGTTTGAACTCTTCTAAGGTGAATTCGCGTTCCAAAGCATAGCCCTTAAGTTCAATCTGACGCTTAGAATCTTCGAGTTCCTTAGAAAGCTGTGCAATCTGCATATCACGCTGCTTAATCTCGGAATTTGCTTGGTTGATAAGTTCCTGATCCTGCATTTCCTGAGCTGTCGGCATAGGCTGTAACATTTCGACAAGAGTTCTGATATATTCGTTATCCTGTTCTACATTAGCCATTGCCATTAAAAGCTTACGCTGGTCCTGCGGCTCTGTAATTAGAGGAGCCATTTGCTGCAATATTACTCTTGCTTCTTGCTTCTTGAGAGCGTCGTCAGGTCCCTGGACACATGTAATCTTGATAGCACCGTAAAGCGGCTGTCCCTGTATCATTTCGAAAAGGCACATACCGGCTACAGTCAAAGATGTTCTTAAATTGTAGATATAGGCTCTGATATTATTCTGGAAAACCTTAGAAGCAGTCAATACTTCAGTAGCTGTCTTTTCAGTTTCAGATTCAAGACCGATAGCCGGAATACCGATGATAGCGTTAACCATCTGTAATGATTGGCTAAACATTTCACCGACATCGCCTAAAGGAATTTCATTATTTAATCTTTGCGGAGCTTCCAGTTCTCTCTTACCATCTGCAGACCACTTATTGTAGATTAATAGCGGATTCAATGTCTTATTAGAATCTCTAAAATACTTTTCATTACCTTCGATAGATTCAGAATCGCAAATCCATGTATTTTTCGGAGAGGTAGCTAATCTTACTAGAATATTGGAATAAGAATAATTGATCAGCTTCTGAACTCCCTTCATCTGGTCAACTATACCGTGCCATAGTTCTTTTTCACCATCATAGAACTTTTCACCGAAGAGAGGAATAACCGGAATATAAGTCATTGGTAACTGTATAGTTTCTACAATGTCGTTACCTATAAGCCTATAGCAGATAACCTGTCCCTGTCTCTTTACCCAATATGTAACGAGAGGCATATATTCTTTTCTATCATATTCCTGGCTGATGTCTACGGCTGGCTGGTCCAATGAAGAAATATCGATACCGTAGTTATTTTCTACCCAACGTCTGGATTTTAATTCTACAATTGCAGCTTCGTTTGCATCTGAGCCGTTTAATTTTGTCATTTCAGGGTCAAAGTAGATGTTATCTAAATCTGTAATTGTATAAAGGGTAGGTTCTGGATTTCCGTCGACACCATAATCTGTAGTGAGTACCAATACGCCTAAACCGAAAGATACAGAAGATTCCAAAGCTTCAAGACATGCCGTAGAATTTTCTGGAGATTCTAGGAATGTAATACCAGCCTGATTGAATAATTCAGAATCTTTACCTGTAGAATTATCGACTACACGCCATCTATAAGGCTGTTCTCTATAAGTATTGACAATTGTTCTTACTGCGTTAGCCACTACATTGAGCTTATTAGAAGCTCTGTCTTTACCTAAAATATCAATATCTTCTTTGGCTAACTGGTCACCACCCAGATATTTGCGGTCTTCCTTGATTCTTTCAAGAGTCGGTTTCCATTTCTTTCTGGAACGTAGTTCAAACTCTTTAAATTTCTTAATTGGGTCGAAATCGTTGTCGACTGAAATATTTTCTATCATATCCATTTATTTTACCTTTTAGGACCTTACGGTTCACCATGAACCAACCTATTACGTATTATTTATTTAACGAAAAAACCCCTAGGTTTAACACCTAAGGGTTTTAGTTTAATAGGAGAAACAAGATATTAGTGGAGCCATTGAGAATCGAACTCAACCAACAACTTTGCAAAAGTCATTCGCCAGCCTTGGAACATGTGGTCCCATCGCTGCCTATCCAATCTTGAAGTGAAATGAGTGATATAAATTGAAGCAATAGACTGGAAGGCAGTGTATTTTATTTATTATTTTCCATATATCCTTTTCAGATAACCACCACGTTGCCATGATTGACGTGCGAAAGGGTCGTATGAAACATTTTTATTATGCTTCGTCTTTACTGGCTCAACATAGTCTTCTGGTTTGACTACTGTTACGTGCTTGATACCTGTTTTATAACTATATGTGGATTTTGTAATAATTCCTTTTAACGTTCTCATGGTCTATAATATAGAAATAATTTTAACGTGCTGTTGAAATTTATTTTTATTCTGATTTTCTAAAATGTACCACAATGGTATAATGATAGAATCTTCTTAATGACATGCATAACAATTTTCAATATATGCAGTAAAATATTCTTTACAATACTCTAAATTATCAAAGTGTACCATATTGGTATAATGAAAGAATTTTTGTATGTTTATATTATTATTATATCGATCATTATACCACTGCGGTACACATCTTATTTTGTGAACTCTTATGTAACGTAGAAAATTGTTTATTTGTTCATCGTCAAAATAATATTGCATTACATCATATAAAAATTCTTTTGCATTTAGCATATCGTTTATTATTCTACCAACAGCAATTCCAATTTTTTCATCCATAATAAATTGAACATTAGCTCTGTTATACACGGTAGTAAAAGGTGTTAATTTTTTACCACCGTAAATTCTAGGAATAAATGATTCAATCTCGTCTAACATTACAGCATGTCTTAAATTGAACATAGAGACATACCAGGGCTCTTTATTCTGTTTACCCATGCAAACATACTCCATAAGATAATCGTGGTCATAACGTGCGTTTCTGTTAAAATATGGGCATTTTACACTTATTGAAGAGTTTAACATCTTACTGACAGACATTTCAATATCATTTGTAAACTTATTATAAATCAGGAAGTCGCATTCAAAATATGTCATAGCGTCTCTGAAATACATCTGATATATCGTCATGACTCTAGGAAGAATAATGCTCCAGAATTCTTTATTTTGCAGCATTTTTTCAGTTTTAAAAATATGAAAATCTAATACATGCATAGTTCTGAAGAATTCTTTTACCTGTTCTATTGTTATATCTTGTTTATTATTATGTTGCAAATAATAGAAAACACTGTTAACTAAACCGTTAACATTTACTGGGATCATGAACAAATATTGTTTTTTAGTGTCTAAATTAAGCATAATAAAAGGATCTCCGATAAGCACCACTTTACCGAAGATCCCTTCTTTACTATGTGAAGAAAAATTTTTTTTAATAAAACAATCGACTAAGAGTGGTGCTCATCAATCGCTCGATTTATTTATGACACTAATATAGCAAAAAGTTGTAATCTTGTAAACCCCCTAAAAAAAATCAAATTTTGTAAATTTTTATTTACAAAAAGCCAAATGTTTGCTATATTATAGTTACAGAGGTTAACAAAATGGGAAGAAAGAAAACTACAGATTATGTAAACAACAAAGAATTGAAAGAATTATTGGTATATTGGCTAGAGCATAACCCTAATGAAACTGGTGAATGGCTAGACAAATACGAAAAGACAATAGCTAAGAAACGTGGAATTGACGAGAACACAGCCAAGTGGATTAAGAAAAGACGTGAACTTTATGCTACTCCCAGGAGAATGACGCCAGAGTTCAGGATTTGCGAACGTAAACTGTTTGAAGCCGTTTACAAAATTGTCCAGGGTAGAGTAGCATGTTTCCAATTTAAGCCTGAAGAAAAAGAAGACTTGATACAAGAAATCATGTTGACTGAAGTCAAGTACTTAACACGCTATAACGAATTGATGGACACATCAGCTTTTGCATACGTTACACAATTAGCTAATAATGCTATTAAACTATACCTTGGTCAGGACAATGATAGCCGTTGGTGTAGAGTTCCTTGGAACGAATTAACAGATGAACATTGTGCCTTGCTTTATGGAGTTGACAAAGATGCGCGGGAAGAGTAATCAATCAGCAAAGACTAAATTCAGAGCTACTAAAAAATGGAAAGAATTTAGAGATTATATGAGAAAAAAACAGATTATAGACCCTGTTACTGGTCAGAAATTAACCCGTATGGCTAATCTACATCATTGTGATTTAGATGAAGCTAACTATGAAGATTTAAGCAACGAGGATAATTTTGTATTTCTTAACCAGATGACACATAAGTGCGTTCATTTTTTATTCTCTAAGTCTAAGCCTACACAATGGAGAGAAAGAATTGAAAGGCTAATTCCTATACTAGAAAAAATGGAAAAATTAAATAGTTAGCGTTTGCAAGAAAAAATTTACTATCTTTTATAAATAAAATGTTGAAATAAAATAATTATAAAAGGTGGAAGATGATTGGAAAACAAATAAAAAGATTCTGCTCAACTCCAGAGCAAATAGAAAATTACGAAAAAGCAATAAACGACAATAGTCAAGTATGGTGTTGTCATCATAGGCTGGAACTCGACGAGAATGGCAATAATCAATATAGCAGAGACGATTTGAAAGCTAGAGGATTATATTACAATAGGCCACCCGAAGAGTTCATTTTTCTTACAAAGAGAGAACATCGTTTATTGCATTTGAATGAAGAGACTAGAGCTAAAATCGGTGAAATCCAGACAAAATCTTGGACACCGAAAAGACGTAGAAAACATAGAGAATATGCAGAAAACAAAAGAAAAAGCGGTATGACTGCAACAGGTATAGAACAGCTTAGAAGCGATGAAGATTATAGAAATTACCAGAGAGAAATGCAGCGTCAGTATAGAGAGAATAACCCAGAAATAATGAAATATTATAAGCAATACTGGCAAAAGAAAAGAGATGAAAGAAAGCAAAATAATATAAACAAACTTAGTGCAGCTTTTGAAGAGCAAGGTATCAAATGGGTTATGGCTGGACATAAGTTCATTCTGACAGAAGAAGGTAAACTTTTTAATATAAGCGATGGCACTGAATATAAAGGCGGATATACCTATAAGGGCTATAGAAATATAATCATCCAAGGTAAAAGAAAATATATCCACACATTGGTTGCAGAAGCCTTTATTCCTAATCCGAATAACTTAAAGGGTGTAGAACATTTAGATGGAAATCCACATAACAATAATGTAAAGAATTTAAGATGGTCAGAAAAAAGAAGTTACATAAAGAAGGAGAACTAATGGATAATTATATAATTTTTACACATAAACCAATTACTCCTCCATCTGGATATGAAGTTATCGACAATACCACTTCAGATTTAGACCATAGATTATGGAGTGAAATGGCTGGTATGAAGATAGTTTATGACAAGATTATTACTCATGAAGATGAAGTAACAAATGGAACTAGAAATCCTATGGAACATTGGTATTATTTCAATCACTATAGGCGTAGATTTGATGACGACTGTTATAGAAGAATTTATGTAGCACAGCCTATTTTCATGCAATGCACATTAGCCCAGCAATATGACTATTACCACAATTTAGAAGATTTGAAAATCTGTGCAGAAGCTCTTAAAGAAAAATATCCGATGCTAGTTGGTTCTTTTGAACAGACATTGAATAGCAATATGTTGATTCCATATATTATAGGTGTCATGCATGAAGGTCAATTTAAAGACTACTTCAATTTCTTACATACAGTGCTCTCCAGGACTCTCGAATTGATGAACTGTAAAACATACGAGGACGTTATGAAAAGGGTCACAGAAGGCAATTATGTGCGAGAGAACAAGGACCGTAATAATGACCCTGAATATCAATGTAGAATATTATCGTTTTTAGCCGAAAGACTCGCTACAATGTATTGGAAAAATGTAGCTTCACAAGTTCCTGTATTCCCTGCACAATTAGTTAAGACAGAAGGAGCATTTTAATGAATAAAGATATTGTTTTGGTTATTACTCCAGAAATGGGCGGTTCAGGTGGTTGTTATTGGCATAGAATTGCAACTATGGCTAACCATATAAACGCAAATGCTTGTTTTAATACTAAGGTAGTAATTTCTCCAATGCCGATATTTGACGGTAATTTAATGGTTAGATGTAAATGTATTTTATTTCAAAGACCATGTAGCCAACCTATGTTAGACTGGATTAAAAGATATGCTGAATTACAGCCTAAATTTGGATATGGAATTGTCGGAGAAATAGATGATGCTTGGTGGAACATAATTCCAGATTATAATATGAGTTCTTTACAGCCTAGACCTTGGGACCAAATCGAACATATTTTTAGAGAGTCTTTAAAGTATCTCGATAGAATGATTGTTACGACTGAATTTATGAGAC
>Ga0310691_10006763_pt1 | contig 12170 bp, 3 predicted proteins | sample 176DNAGHGlowgp2_FD_203887 | JGI IMG/M metagenome (GOLD analysis project Ga0310691, IMG submission 203887) | Sheep rumen microbial communities from Palmerston North, Manawatu-Wanganui, New Zealand - 1766 DNA GHGlow gp2 (v2) (version 2) | ecosystem: Host-associated > Mammals > Digestive system >... | reverse complement strand
ACGCGATCAAAGTCTTCTTTCCAAAGAGATTTGCACGAGTTGATGCCTAAAAAGGTGTTCACACCAATATAGTCTAACATCTTGGCCATATTATTAGTAAGCCCCTTAAAAGCATATTTCTGCTTGATTCCCTTCGGCGTTAATCCTTCACGACTTCCTTTTGTCTGCGAGTTTCCAGGTGTGATACCAACTATAACCACCTCTGCCTCCGGATTCACATAATCGAACTTTGTGTTCTCATCTATTTCATATTTTGCCATAATTCACCTTTATAGTTCATCGTCGTCATCATCAACTTCAGTATTTGTTGGCTGATTGTTATTTGATGTCGATTTATTATTTCGTCTAATTCTATTTATTAACTTATTTGCACCAGAATGATTTTGTGGTGCATTATTATCACGATCTTCTGAAAGTTCAGATCTTAACAATTTGAACGTATTAAACATTTTCAATGAGGTATAATGTTCACTAATTGTTTCATACACTTTTTCTCTCTTCCATAAAGGATGATATATTATGGTACAATCCCCATCTTTGATCCAATAGTTTTGTGCAAAATTATCTATTCTAAGATTTAACTTCTTTGCACACGCACTTATAATCTTATCCCAGTCTTTTAATTCTTCATAATTACATCTTTTTTCTGTCTCAAAGCCAAAATCATAGGTATTGTCAAGCATAAGTCGTAATAATCCGACGCCCAAACGCCAATCAAGGATGTGGTGGAATCCACGATTGCTATACGTCATCAAGCATTTCTGGCAAGCTGTTAGACATTCATCTCTATGTAGAATTAGAGAATGCATAAAACTCTCATCTTTTGAGGTCTTAAATGGATCAAATGTATCGAAATTAATTATACTTCTTATTAATTCTTCCAATTTACCTTCTTGAAACAAATAACTAACAATGCCAGCACCATTCGGCAGAGCATCACTCAAATAAATTGATGGATACTCATGTTGTTCATCTATCTTCTCACAGATTTCTATCTCATCAGGTTGAACATCAAGTTTATCTGCCAATGCTCTTTGCAGAAGAAATGCTGCAGAATAGAACGCAGAACGAATAGCCGACCTATTTCCTGTTTCCAAAGATAAATTCAATGTGTCGGGATATTCTTTGAGTTCTATCTTGACCATTTCGGTTATTTTCTTTGCTCCTAATGCAATTTCTATACCATCATTAATTGGTCTGATCTCTTCTTTCCCATTGACATTTTCTTTCGTATAGAACATATAATTCGATGAACCTCCAAAAGGTACACCAACATTAACATGATACTTGCCTTTATAAAACTTCCCATTATTACTATTCACATGCCATACCGTTGGATCTTCGTTCAGACCTAATTCATACATAGAGATATCTAGATTTTGAATAGTCCTCTTATTTGATTTTTGGTTTGGATCATCTGACATTTTGTAGTTATCCCTTGCAAATATGACACTCTGAGTAAAACTACTTCCTTTATCATTATTCTCAATGGGTGTACCAGTATTGTTCTTGATCTCAATTGAGCGATATGCCTGTGGAATAACTATTAAACGTTGGCTGTCTTTTAATTCAATATTGTCTACTACGATATTTGCAGGGGCCTCTGAAATGTCCTTTATATTATTGTCATGTTCGCCAACTTTCTTTTCGTACGAGATAATATATCTATCTGCCAGTGCATCACCTTGAGGATCGTAAAAACATAGTTGTTCACGATCATTTGTTTCTTCCTTAATAGGAATCGTCAAGCCCTCAATGCGATATTTGCCTTTATCTTTCGTTTTTTCTGCTCCTGGCGCAAATTCCGTTATTGCCATCTCGCTTGAACGATCGACACTTTTTACAGTTTTATATACGCTATCGAATCCATGGTAGAAATTCCTTGAGTCAGATGGCATTCCATACCTTGGAAGGAAACCTGTTTCCGTTAAGTATTGGGCAAGTCCTTTACCTTCTGCCGACGTTTTCTTCACAACATTAGCAATTTGCCCAACCAAATCATTGGTTATCCATCGAGTGATTTCTAATATATCAGAATCGATTTGTCCATCGTTATTAAACTGGTCAAAATATCTATGTATAACATCTTCAACTACCTGTATGTTCACAGGCTTCTCCAACCACTCTTTCAAGATGTCTTTAGTAGTTTTACCTTGGTCATTGGTTGTTTTCCATTCCCCGACAGTACCAAATTCTCCTGCGGTATCTTGCAGTTCATATTTATATGGCAAGTCAGCATAGGCCTGTTTTAGTATCTCCTTTACAACAACTCGTTTCATAATGGCTATTTTCATCTTAACACTGCCATCCTTTTCTTTATATGGAGCCAATGATAATATAGGTGTAGCAGGTATACCACCAACCATTTCATCTGTTGCCTTATCATAATAATACACATCATGACTTCTTCCACGACAAAAAGTAAATGCCGTAGAATAAGCCTGTCCGCGTCGTCCGCCTCGACCAACTCTCTGTTGATAATTGTATCTTGTTGGAGGCATATTTCCTTGGAAAATAGCTTGTAAACTGCCAATATCTACACCAACTTCCATTGTAGTAGTAACGCAAACCATATCAATGGGCATCGTCATTTCCTTGCCCAATTTTGTTGGATCGTTATCATCAATTAAGATCAAGTCCTTGAACTCACGAAGTCGTGATTGGATGTCGTCAGTTTGGCCAGATAGTTCTTCTGTATGTAACCTACGAGGCTCCTTCCTCTCTTTCAGTATATCGAAGGAAATATAATGATCATGGAGATCTTCGGTTTTTACGGTTATATTAGGATCAAACGTCTCCATGCAACTTGTATTTGTACAGAACCCGAACCCCATATTAGGATGAACCCTACCACACTTGGGACAAATAATATACTTGTCCTTTGTCATTTTAGTGAATGAAAGTTTATCTAATTCGAGAGATAAAACCTCGAGAGCTGTACAATTTATTTTTAAGTATTCTACTAAAGCATTTCCAAGAAGAGTTTCGTCACAACCATATTTGTTACAAATCTTCCTGATAGGTTTGCGGACTGCATTTTTAAGTGAAGAATATTCCATGGCAACATTGCCTCCTTCATTATTTGGATAAAGGAAATTGTCACCCATGACCCTTATAAAAGCATCTACAAACTCATACACGTCAATGTTTTGAGGAAGAATCGATCTTAACCTTGTATATTCTCTTGAAGTTTTAATATGATCTGATTGTGGACTGCATATGTACCCGATACCAGCATCAAGAACACTCACTCCCATATATTTACCAAATGAATTAGCAAAAACAGCGTTTTCTAATTGCTTTCTAATCTGCACATTATATGATTGATCCTTAAAATGTGGATTCCTCACCAATCTATACTGTGCAAAGTCATAAGCGGTACTCCAATGGAATAGCCCTTCTGCATTATCTTTCTCATACCATTGGTATTTATATGCCTCCCCTGCTGGATTAATACCTTTCATCAATAGTTTCTTAGATAGTTTTCCATTAATATTATCACCGACAATGTTTGAGAGTGGGATTGTTGAGGTTTTGTATGATGAAATTTCCTTGCCAGCAAGTATATCTGTAGCCAGTTGTATCGCCTTATCATAATCAGGAAATTTTTGTTGCACAGAAGAAGGTATTTCTATCATTTTGGCGAAATCACCATGGCATTTCTCTTTTTCTGTTTCAACATATTTCTTGATTTTCTCTATATCTAACCCGATTTCATCTATACATTCTACAAACAGCATACGCACCATATCGCGATATTGTTCTTTCTCAATACCGAGGGCCTGTTTTGCTGCATCCTCACGACTATCAGAGAACCCAATAAGTTTTGCAGATTTTTCATCCAATTGGTATAATAGTTCCTTGCTAAGTATTTGATTGCTTCGATCAATACCAGTTCGGAAACTGCGAATAGGTGAGTTAGTATACTTACGCAAAGTATAATTCTGTTGACAATGCGGACATGTGCATGGTGCAGCATATATCTTCGATGCCCTAAGATCATCAATTTCATTATCCGTATTTTGATTAACAACTCTATAGATAAAGCCAGGAATTCCGTCTCTTTTAATAGATTCCCTAAGTGATTGCGTTCTTGAATCAGTAGAACGATCCAAAGATATAAAATCTCCCGTAACGGAATCAAGATAGCCAGGGAACCATTTTGCCTGTCCGCTTCCGTAGTTTGTGTTGCTGGTTCCTATTTCCACAACATGATCTTCAGCTCCTTGATTTACATGTCCTTCTTCTAGTCTCACCTCTTTATTTATATCATGAGGCCAAAAAATGGCATAATCGCGGTAGTTCTTGTTCTGAACCATCGGAGTTGGATTGAAATTTGGAATCTGATCCAAATTCGGATAATTGAGAGTTAGAGATATGTTGCCATTGTTTATGTCTTTTTTTCTGTTGCCTCCTATAAACAGTTGACCACAGTTTTCACATCTCAACAATTCAAGTACTTTTCGATTGTTTGGCCCCACCTCTTTTGCTGTATAGCTTAAATGAACTATGGGCGATTCTCCACTAACATTTGGATTTAATTCTCCCCAAAGTCCTTCTATATATTTGAAGAACTTATGGAACCGGAAACGTGGCAGTTTGTGATTGTTCTTTAGTTCTGGTATTTCGTCAATAAAGCCCCTAAAGATTAAGAATCCGCGTAGAGCCTTTTCGTTGTCATCAAACAATTTTTTGCAGAGATTACTCATGGAAATAGGGCGAATAGACGGTTTCTTACCCTTCTTCGGATCTCCATCGTTGTTTTCTGGCATTACTTTATAGAAATCCCAAAATATCTTCTGTTGATATTTTGCCACAAACTCCTGTACATTAGAACATTCAAAGTTTGCAGAGACAAATTCATTCACCTTGTTTAATCTTTCCTTGAAAACTTGTAAAATTCTCTCTTGCTCATCTTTTTTTATCTCTTTATCCAGAGCAACAAAATCATCATGAGTAAAGAATGCGAACTTTGAGTAGTCAATGGGTAAATCTTCGTTTTTCAAAGTATCAATATAATCAGATCCTGACTGTACATTAAATACGCATTCCGATTCAATGGTACTGTAAACACCAAAGAATTGCTCCATAAAATCTTGTGTTTGATTTTCGTCTCCTAGAGAGGCAGACGATGCAAGAATCTTAATTTGAGGATTGGGTATTTTATTACCAGTCATTACCCCATTCTCATTCTTTTCGTCAATAACAGGAGATAAGCCAATCGCATTATAAAGCATGCGTAATAAGCAGGCAACCTCACTACCTGCCGTTCCTCTGTATAAATGGAGTTCATCAACGACTATATGGAATATCCTATTCTTTTTAGCCTCTTCTCTTAGCTCTTCAGGAAGGTCTTCTGCGGCCAACCATTTTCGAGTATCTTCAAACATCTGCCTCTCTGCTTTTCTCATAAGCATTATACTCAGCATAGATGTATTAGTGATCATAATGTCTGGTGCCCAATATTGCATATCCCAACGAGTGATCATCTCACTCGTTGTTTTACTTCCTCCAAGTCTTGGAGATATGTATAAAGCGTCCCTTTTATTGGGGGTCTTTTTTACGTAAGTTTCGATGAACTCAAAATGGTCATGTATGTCCTTAAGTTGTTTTGCAACTTCTTCTCTTTTTTTATTTCGAGTTGCAGTCTTAACAGATGGATCGGATAAGAGATCATAATTCTTAGGAGCTATTGTGGAACCATTATAACTACCAAAATAGATTCTATTACCTTTAAGCTGCTCTTGCATATAGTTCCTTATCTCATCGGAATCTAATGCTTCTCTAAGTCTTGCCATTTGATCTTCGACAAGTGCATTCATAGGATATAAAACAATAGCTCTAATTGCTGCGGGACGAGAATCATTGATTCTTTGTTTTGGCGTGTATCTTCTTTTTGAAGAACGGCCATCTAACTCTCCAATATACCAATCAGTATGGTCTGCTGCTGTATTCCAATTTTGAGCCTCTTTATAGATATCTGCTAGTAAGGGTAAGAGAAAAGACTCTGTTTTTCCAGAACCAGTTCCAGATGTAATAACAGTATTTCTATATTTTAGTGGTCGGCCATTGTCGTCAATACCTGCAAAGGCTTTCTCTAGCATTCCAATCTGGTGTCCATATGGAATATACTTTTCCATCAAGCCACACATTAATCCCTTGGCAATGAAATCTTCAAAAAAAGTTTGAGACAGTTCTGTGTTTCCAAAAGGACCTGCAAAGTGTGCAACCAGGTCTTTCATATTAGACAAGCCAGAGGCAGGAGCGTATTCGGGCAATATCTCAATATATGGTTCCTTACTCATGTTACTATCTTTTGATAACAACTTGACACGTTCCTCGTCAAGGCTCCTATCACCAATTTTATAAGCGTCTTTATCAATTTTATAAGCCGCTTCAAAATAACGAACATAATCTTGTTCAATCTTCTCAAATGCTCCAATAGGATCTTGAGAGAAAAGGTGCTCAAACTTCTTCATATTTATACGATTTGAATTTTTTCTTTTTCGAATTTATTGCTATCTGGTATTGATATTGTTTCTGCTACTAACTTATATCTCTGTTCAAATGTTTCGCCGCCATTACATGAGTGGCCTATTGAGCCATACCCATTACCATATAACCATTTTTCATTTATTAGAAAACTCAAAGCCTCGTTCATTGATTCGGAATTGATCTTCTTAAAGCTATCACCGCACTTTAGATACACATTACCATCGTGTGCAATAGCAAGAATCTTACTAGTATCTCTTTCATCATATAATATCAAGTACCGCTCTTGCTTATTTCTTCCACGAAACTTTGTCTTCCAATATTCCATTGTACATTTTGTGCTTACTTTATTTCGTACAAGAGAAGATCCCTCAATTGGCTCTCCTGAAATTTTTGTTGCCAAAGTAGTACATCTTGCGTTTGAACCCAAGTTATAGTAGTACATGTTCGTATAATAGTAATCAACTTTATTGTTACATACGAATACTTTCTTCTGCTTGGGCAATCCTAGATTCATAAGGTATAGAGCACGCTGAACATAAGCAGGTAATAACAAACTGGACGGAAGCAATACATGATTGCCGCTTATAATAACCATTGGTGTTCCTTGCTCATGATGGCAATATATGGATGCCCATCCAACAAATCCCTTTGACAATTCAGCAAACTTTTTGTTAGACTTTTCTATGTAATAAGTTTTGTTATAATCTTGTCCTAAAGATCGAATTCGAGGGAATACTTTAATCTTCGTTTTATCCAGCATGGATATAAAATAGTCTGACTTTTCTGAGAAGTTAAATTTAGATTTGATATCACAATATTCTGGTATAATATTTATCAAAGACAATGCGAAATCATAATCTAATAAGATATCGCACTGGTGGTGATATGTATCGCAGAAATCTTTGGGATCAAAGTTGTATTCTAATAGGATGATGGGGGGTAAAAGCTGCTCTTCATCTTTTTTCTTCTCATTTTTGACGGTGAACATATTTACTCCCTTTCCTTCGCAATATTCCCTCAAATCAGCAATAAAAGCTCTTGTGTAACAACCAGACAGCATGATCATCTGAGTACCGTCAGATTGGTAATTAGAGAAAGGTACTTTCATGAATGAAGGTGCTATTGCTTGATACATCTTGGTGGTATATTCCCGATTAATTATTCCTGCATTAATGAGCTCTTGTCTTATTTCTTTTTGCTGCACGTCGATATTTAAACGATCTATAGCATTGCTAACACATGCTTCAAATCTACTATCAGTTATTTCTGACGTTGGAGAATCATAGCAACATGCCGCCAATAAATTGATGAAATACAAGTCATCCGCAATATAATCAAACAAATTCTTGTTGATTGCAAAAAGCCCTCTTATATTATCGGACCGATTGTTTATATTTATATTATTCCCTGAATAAAGAAACGCTTCATCATTACTGATGACCCCGTATTTATTATATTTGTAGAAGTTGGTGGAATCATAATTAATAATCTGACCACATACTGATATGCGTTCAGAAGGGTATATTATCTGCTGGTTACATTCTAACGATACGTCAACATAGGCAATTTCATCGCTATAGATCGGCATATCATTAATGTCGATTATAATCTTTCTGCCTTTTATTGTCTTTTGAAAGCTAATTTCTTTGTCATTAAGGTTTATATACACCTTAACCTCATTAATGTCATAATTATCCGGCACCTCAAAATTAGGAAGTGCATTGATGAAGTAAATATTTGTACCTGCTTTTTTTATTCCACCGTTCCTAATAGCAAATTTTGAATTGTTTATAATGCCTTGATCGTTTGATATCGCTTCATAGTATTGACCATTCAATCTATTCTCTGTAGAATAGATAACCCAATCTTTGCCAAACAAATCGGCTGTGGCTTCATATGTCCATTGCTCTAACAAATTGTTATTTGTCATAGCCCAGACATCAAACTCTTCTTTTTTGCTTTTCTTTACGGCAATTATATACGATTCTGATGGAATTATTTCTCTTGTTTGGATAAACAGGTTTTCATCGTATTGATGAAAGAATATAACATCCTCACATTTCAAGGGAGTAATGTTATATTTACCTCTCTTTATTAAACTATAATCCCTCAGTTCTACAGACTCTGATCCATTAACCTCTACAAATGAAATATTATACCCCCCAAAAGTACCAGAAGCGCCTTCTTTGATTTTGAATACTCCATCTTCAATTTGTTGATCAACTGTCGTGAGAAGAACAATAGAAACATCTTCTGAACTATTGTCATCAGGAAAACTTATTCCCAAAGCAAAACTACCACTAATAATAGTGTCCGCATAAGCAGAAGAATTACGCCTTTCTTCTAACTTCTTTTTATATTTTTCAATATCAAAATCCTCTATTGCTTCTCGAACCTTTCTAGCAGCAATTCCTTTATAGTCGTCTGACGAAAAACAACTTCTCAATATTTGATCTAACTCTTTATTCGCTTTAGTGTCCGGCTTAAGGGAATTATGAATATATCTAACTATATCCCAAAAAGACTTAGTTCCAAGTAACTTCCATGAACTTGACTTATAAATAGCATCTTGAATTTTATTTCTTGTTGTAGCAGATAAAGGGAGATGATAAAGAATCCTACCTACATAATCCTCATTTTGTGCATTGTCTCTAATGTAAACACTTGCATTATTGTCGAAAGAATTGTTATATAAATGCAATGCTTCCCAGAGTGGAAGTATTGCTTGATGATCAAGGGTTTCTCTTTGTCCTAAGTTCAATGATTTATGCACATTATCCCATTTTTGAGTTCCATCCGACGGATTTTCTATTACATAAATTACATATAGAATTATATTTAAATATGGAAGATCGTATACGCGTGCTTTATTATCGGATGTTTTCTCTATTCTTTTGTCATAAGTCATGGCGTAGAATTTACCATCCTCTATCATCTTCAATGCGACACGAAGAATGTTTTTAGTCCCATAAAAAGTAGAGCAGAAATTCAAAACAGTATTTTTGAAATTTGTTTCAAAATTTTCTTCTACATTTAGTTGTATTTTTTCTGTCTCTCCTAATTCTGTTAATAAATTCTTGTCAATATGCAATCGAATCTCACCATTTTCATGTTGTGTAAAATAGTGATTCACGAATGCTTCATTCCAAATAAAATAAGGAATGTATTTCTTGATGTTGTCGCTAATAATTTTTGTATTCATAGGCTTATTCTATATTCCATTCAATGAAATCAGAATATACATCAGCAAGTTGTTTAAGCATTAATCCGACTTCTGAGTTTTGGTCTTTTAATGTTATTATTAATGTGTCAACTGGACGAGTTAGTGGCATCAAAGACCATAAATAGACATTTCGTTTCTTTGTTTTTTCTTTGTCAAAACCTAATTCGTCATCATTGTGTTTATATGTACTCATTTTGTATTGAATCAGTTCATCAAAATCAGCGCACACAACACACCACCCTTCAAGACCTCTGCATGAGTCATACTGAAAGACACGACACTGATCTTTTGTTGGGTATGTTGTTCTATTTTGGTTATTTATACCATCAAAAATGGAAATTCCTTTGCTTACATATTTTTCAGCCTTCGAGAAAGAACGGTTTCCTTTAGCATCTGTTGTAACCTGACTTGGTGGCTCCAATATTAAAATGTCATAGTTTTCACATTTATTCTTCTCGCAATTACTTTTCAGTAAGTCATATGTCTTTTTGGTGAATTTTGAGAATATCTTAATTTCTCCACCTGGTAGTTCATCGTTTGGACGAACTTTCCAATCCAAATTTGCTAATTTGGCAAATGCATTAACGAAAGAGACAAGATTAGCCTTTTGTCTACGCTCAAGTTCCATAACTTTAGGCTTTCGAATTAATGATTTATCTACACCTCTTTCCCATATTTGACGATAACCAACTCTCATAAACTGATCGACACCATCTGCTACAATCAGCCGGTGTGCCCCATATACTTTAAATATAATCTTTTTCTCTATTTCAGAAAAATCTTGGGCTTCGTCGATTAAAATGTAATCCCAATCTATTGGCGACTCGGCCATATCCTTGAGGGTATCGATATCCTCTTCTAGGCATTCTTTTATAATAAAATCATATAACTGTTTTAGACAATTACTATAGTCGTCTTCGTATGTGGCTTTTAAGGGATTTAGGTGATTAGTTGGGATACCCACTTCCTTCATTAAAGAATGAAAGAAGGAGTGAATAGTCCTTATAGTCACTGTTCGCCCATCAACTCTTGATGGCATCGGTGTATAATCAATAAGACGTTGGATGTCGCTAACCAATGCATGATTATATGTTAGTATTAAACATCTGTTTGAACTATCTTCATTAGCCAGTCTAAAAGCCAATTGGAGCAATTGAATAGTTTTACCCGTTCCTGCTCTTCCTGTTACTATAGTTAGCTTGCTCCCTGCATCCTGAATCAGCTTATCCACTTCTGTGCTTTTTTGGCTGAGCAACTCAAATTTTTCTTTTGTCAATCCTTGTGGTTTCCGCTCTTTCGTGAAAAGACTAACAATCGTCTGATACTCTTTTTGACCGCCACTAAAGCAATCAAGATTGAATTGTTTTGTTTCCTCTCTCCTAACATCAGCTTGCTGAAGTATTACGTTGAAAAGATCCTTTAGTTTGAAATCTCGTTGCAGTGCATTATCTATACAACTGCCCCTCATGCATGTTAAATCAAACTTCGACAAGCCGTTGAACCACAAAACGTCGCATATAAATGGCTTGATAAAAAGTTGATCATTTAAGTGATTGTATAAAGAGAATTTGGCTTCGTTACATTGTTGTGAGGCATTATGACGAATACCATTATATAATACTATATAGTCAGTACCCTCATGTCTTACGCTATTCGCTGAATGAGATTTTAGTTCAATATTGCAAATAATGCTTTTTATATTCAATTCACTTACATCCCCGTAATTCTTTGTTTTGGCATTCTCTATTCTGAAATTATCAAAGAATCCCATAACAAGCATATCAATATCATTTCGCTTCTGTCCAAATATCCTTATACTTGTCAAGATATAAATGTCCCCTTTGGCATTTGGGTATGAAGATAATTCTTCCTCAAACTTATTTTTAAGGTGCTCAGCAGCCTCGTCTTCTTTTGAAACAGAGGAATTTTGGACAAAACTTTTAAGATGTACTTTTATCATAGGACAACGAAAACTGGGCTAAATATTCTAAATAGATTCTTTTTTGAATTACTACAAGACCTTTTAATTTTATAATAAATTCTTTTCATACCTAACGAGTTCGTTAAGATCCACGTTCAGTAGTTTCGCTATTTTCATGAGGGTCTCGAGAGTGGGCTGACAATTGTTGGTACACCACTTTGAAACAGTTGCGGGATCCTTACCCAACTGTTCGGCCAGCCATTTGTTGGTTCGCTTTTTGTCTGCTAACACAACTTTTATCCGGTTAATGTCTTTGTCCATATCGATAGCTATTGGTTTCACCTATTTAATAATAATGCGCCAAAGATACGAAAAAAGATGCACAAAACATAATTTTTTGAGCAAAAAGTGATGAAAAATAACATTTTTATTGCATTTTACTCACTTTAATATTCAAAAATAGCTTTTTACTACTGCATGTATTGGTAATCACCTCTTGACCATACTCGTGCCACCAACGGGCAGAATTGC
>Ga0310691_10006762_pt1 | contig 12171 bp, 9 predicted proteins | sample 176DNAGHGlowgp2_FD_203887 | JGI IMG/M metagenome (GOLD analysis project Ga0310691, IMG submission 203887) | Sheep rumen microbial communities from Palmerston North, Manawatu-Wanganui, New Zealand - 1766 DNA GHGlow gp2 (v2) (version 2) | ecosystem: Host-associated > Mammals > Digestive system >... | reverse complement strand
GGTTGAACTTCTTGCCCTTCAGCGATGGGTCAGTCAGGAATTTCAGCGCATACTTCACATACAAGCTACGGCAATATCCCACTGGGATGGTACTCTTTATCACCATCACAGCGTCAGGATTCACGCTGATCACCAAGTCTATCACATCCTCTATATGGTGTGTATCAAAGAAATTCTTCTGCGGGTCATAGTTTGTTGGTGCTGCGATCACTACAAAGTCAGCATCCTTATATGCGCTTGCTCCATCCAGAGTAGCCTTCAGTTTCAAGTCCTTCTCAGCCAGATACTTCTCAACATACTCGTCCTGTATAGGCGAGATCTTGTTGTTCAGTTTCTCCACCTTTTCAGGAATCACGTCTACAGCAGTCACCTCGTGCTTCTGCGACAGCAGTGTTGCTATCGACAGTCCCACATAGCCAGTACCGGCCACGGCCACCTTTATTTTTTCAAACGTGTTCATGATGATATTGAAATATTGTAAATTTAAAACTGCCGCAAAGGTAGTTCAAATTCATCAAAAAACCAAATATTTGTCGAGTTTTTTGTTTTTATTAAAAAAAATGTTATCTTTGTCGCCAAAATAGATAAAAATATGAAGAATATCGTTATAGCGGCAGGTTATGCCACCCGTTTGGGCGAGCTCACAAAGAACTTCCCCAAACCATTATTAAAGATTGGTCAGAACACCATCCTGGGCCGAATGCTCGATGATATCGACCAGATACCCGAAATCGATGAGCACATCATCATCACCAATCACAAGTTCGCCCACATCTTCGAGGATTGGGCTGCCAAAGTCAAGTATCAAAAGCCCATCACTATTGTGGATGATGGCACTGAGACTAACGATACCCGCTTAGGTGCAGTAAGGGATTTAGTTTATGCGATAAATGGTGGTGTTATTCCTGGGGATAAAGAATTCTCAACTGTCCGCTCGACTTCGCCGCTTGGCTCGTCCAAGAATTCTCAATTATCAATTATCAACGACGATCTGCTGGTTGTTGCCGCCGACAACTTGCTGTTCTTTAGCTTTAGCGAATTCGTCGATTTCGCCAAGGCCAAGGGTACCTCATGCATCATGTGCCACGAGCAGCCATCTATCGAGAAACTCCAGCGCACAGGCGTTGTAGAGCTCGATGCCGATAATCGTGTGTTGGGCATGGAGGAGAAACCCGAGCAGCCCAAGAGCCACTGGGCCGTACCACCTTTCTATATCTATATGAAGAAGGACCTCGACCTTGTGCGCCACTCTGTCGAGAACGGTTGCGGCAAAGATGCCCCTGGCAATCTGGCCCACTATATGGTCGAGCACACCACTATGCACGCCTGGCCCATGTCCGCCGGTCGCTTTGACATAGGTTCATTAGATACTTATTATGCAGCTGTAGAAAAATATGGAAAATAACTATCAGTATCACATTTTCTCGCCCTATCGCGTATGTCCCTTGGGCGCTCATGTTGACCACCAGCACGGTCTGGTTACGGGTTTTGCCATCAACAAGGGTGTCGACCTATGGTTCGATGTAGCTGACGATGGTCATGTGCATCTCGAGTCGAAGTCTTTCGAGGGTATCTTGGACTTTGAGATTGACGCGCCTTCTCAGGTGCGCGAGCGCCATTGGGGCGATTATGCCCGTGGAGCCAAGTACGCCCTAAATAAGCGTTTCAAACTCAAGCGAGGTATCACGGGTGTCATTCAGGGCTCTCTGCCTGTGGGTGGTCTGTCATCATCAGCAGCGGTTTTGATCGCCTACGTTATGGCGTTTGCTAAGGCCAATGATATCACCCTCCAGCCTTTCGAAGTTGTGAAAATTGCTTCCGAGGCTGAGCGCGAGTATATCGGACTCAACAACGGTCTGCTCGATCAGGCTTGTATAGCGCTAGGCAAGAAAGACGGTCTGCTGTTCCTTGATTGCGACAGCAACGAGTGGCGCATCATCAAGCGAAATCCCGATATGCCTGAGTTTGAGATAGGTATTTTCTTTAGCGGTCTGACGCGAAGCCTTGTCAACAGCGATTACAACCTCCGTGTCTACGAATGTAAGACTGCGGCATGGAACATGCTAGCCTATACCGAGCAGCCTCTTAAGACGTTCGATAAGACTTTTTTGCGCGATATTCCCAAGGCCACATTCGATAAGACCCGTATCGCCATGCCAGCTCGTTTTGCTCGCCGTGCAGAGCACTTCTACAGCGAGTACCGCAGAGTACGCCAGGGCGTCACAGCCTGGGAGACTGGCAACCTGAAGCTCTTCGGAAAACTCTCGTTCGACAGTTGCGAGTCGAGTATCCACAACTACGAATGCGGCTCCCCCGAACTCATCGCCATCTACGAGATTATGCGTTCCCTCCCCGGAGTCTATGGTGGTCGCTTCTCTGGAGCCGGCTTCAAAGGCGCCTGCATCGCCATGGTCGATCCCGCCCACAAAGCCGATATCGAGCGCGAACTCACGAAGCGCTATTTGGAACAGTTCCCCGAATACGAAAAGACCTTCCAAGTCTTCTGGGTAGCCCCCGACGACGGCGCAAGATTCATTGAATAAAAATCATAAATATATGGATAAAATCAATTTAAACGGAAAGAAAATTCTGGTAACCGGCAGTGCCGGCTTTATCGGTTCAAATTTAGTCCTCCGTCTTTTCAAAGACATGACCGAAGGCACAATCATTGGCCTTGATAATCTAAACGATTATTACGATCCTACTCTTAAGGATTACCGTCTCTCTGTCATCTCGACCGAAGCGGAGAGATCTCATTGCGAATATCAGTTTATTAAGGGCGATCTGGCAGATAAGCCATTAATCGACAAACTCTTTGACGACTACAAGTTCGACGTAGTCGTAAACCTTGCCGCTCAAGCTGGCGTCCGCTATAGCATCACCAACCCCGATGCTTACATCCAGTCAAACCTCATCGGCTTCTACAACATCCTCGAAGCCTGCCGCAACCATCCTGTTGAACACTTGGTTTACGCAAGTTCTAGCTCGGTCTATGGCGGCAACAAAAAGGTGCCCTTCTCTACCGACGACCGTGTAGACAACCCCGTGTCGCTCTATGCCGCCACCAAGAAGAGCAACGAACTTATGGCTCACTGCTACTCTAAGCTTTACGATATCCCCAGCACAGGCCTGCGCTTCTTCACCGTATATGGTCCTGCCGGTCGTCCCGACATGGCCTATTTCGGTTTCACCAACAAACTCCTGAAGGGCGATACCATCCAGATCTACAACTACGGCAACTGCCGTCGCGACTTCACCTATGTCGATGATATCGTTGAGGGAATCGTACGCGTGATGCAAGGTGCCCCCGAGCGCAAGAAGGGCGACGACGGGCTCCCCATCCCACCCTATGCCGTGTATAACATCGGTGGCGGTCAACCCGAGAACCTCCTCGACTTTGTCACTATCCTGCAGGAAGAGCTCGTTCGTGCAGGCGTATTGCCCCAGGACTTTGATTTTGAGGCCCACAAGCAGTTAGTCCCCATGCAGCCCGGTGACGTCCCCACCACCTATGCCGACGCCACCGCCCTTGAGCGCGACTATGGCTTCACGCCCAAGATCACCCTCCGCGAAGGCCTCCGCCACTTCGCCGAATGGTACGCCAAATTCTACAAGAAATAAACCAAACACGCCTCCTGCCAGGGGACAGGTACCTGGCAGGAGCACTGAGCTGCCAGGTACCTGTCCCCTGGCAGGGGGCTAAGCGAAACGCTTTTCAATCACTTGCCAGTCGATAATCTGCCAAAGCGCGGCAAGATGATCAGGCCGGCGGTTCTGGTAATCCAGATAGTAGGCATGCTCCCACACATCGAAAGTCAGTAATGGCTTCAAGTCCTTCTGGATAGGATTTGTAGCATTCGATTCTTGCGTAATCACCAACTTCCCGTCCTTATCTGCCGACAGCCATACCCATCCTGAGCCAAACAGCGTTGTCCCAGTCTTCTGGAATGCCTCATTGAACGCCTCAAACGAACCAAAGTCGCGAACGATAGCATCAGCGAGTTTTCCCGTAGGAGCATTATCAGCCTTAGGTGCCATGAATTGCTCAAAATACATATTATGATTCAGTATCTGCCCAGCATTATTCAGCATACCGCCAGAGGCCTTGAGCACAATCTCTTCCAGAGTCAATCCCGCCAGCGGATTTCCTTCCAAAAGTCCATTCAAGTTATTCACATACCCTGCCAGATGCTTCCCATAATGAAACTCCATAGTCTGCTTACTAATCACCAGCTCCAATGCATCTATTGCATACGGCAGCACCATCAATTCAAATTTTCCCATATTCTTACGTTTTTTAGTTATACACGCTGCGAATATACGACTTTTCTGCGAGATAATCGTCTTTTTTGCATTTTTTCGCAATTAAGGCGGGCCTAGCGGGCTAGCGACCAGGAGCGGCGGGCGATACGGAGGGGGATTGTTTTTATGATGGTGATGATGTAGTCCAGTTCCATCCAGAAGGCTTCTTTGAAATCAAAACGCAGCATCTTTAGGCGATGTTTGTTACTTGCAAAGGAATGCTGCCATACGCCATGTTGACGGCCATGATAATAGCGACCGAAGTTTCCACCATCCATAATGGAGTGTAATAGCATCCTACCGCGTCTTTCATCCTCCGGAGCAATGAGATACGCCTCTTCCAGCCCAAGCCACTCATGCAGAACCCACATCAACGCCTCAGCCATATGCTTTAATCCAAAACTATCCAACCTGTTTTTTACATCATTCCTCTGGTTGTTTGTGTCCAACTTCAGCAGATAATAGTAGTCTATTATATGACGCAAGCCTATCCCCTCACTCATCAGATGCCGCTGTATATGAGAGAGTTGCATCACCAGAGCAAATCTCACGCTTGGCACTCTGAAGCCTTCTAACACCTTTTCGTTTTCCCGGTTGATTTCGTCTTCCAGAAACTGCTGTAATCGCTTATTAGTAAACGGATTCTTGTTTCCTGACGAAGGTCGGAAATGTATCTCCACGTCCACTCCCGCCTCATTCTTCTTCAAATGGATATGGTGATATGATATCGTAGTATCGCCATCCATAGCAAACCTAACGATTTCATCAGTTATCAAGCCCAATCTTCTTATGGTCTCGATAATTTTATCCTTTCCGCCATCCAGCCAGATATCAATATCGCCAGGCTGCCTGGTCAATGGCTGCGGATACAGTCTTGCATTTGCCTGTCCCTTTAATATGGCAGTATTATGACCTTCCTGTTCAAACAGATTCGTCAGGCGCGCCGCCTCCTTATTCATCAGCACGTTCTGCGATCTCACCTGTTCGCTAAGTCCCATCCATTCATACAGCAAGGGCGTCGGCGGCTTCTGCCCCGATTTACTCAACACATCCAAAGCCGTAAAAGCAACCCCTCCAACAGATTGCCTTCGGCTCTCCTTATAGAGATACCGCCACTCGTCATCCGTAGGTATTCGAGATAGCCTCTCCCTATTCCCCAGCGCAACCTGTATCAGTTCAAAAAACAAGTCAGTCATCTTGATTTTATGTCAGGGGACAGGTCCCTGGCAGGGTGTCTAGTTCCTTGTACTTCGAGTTTTCGCTTTTGTACTCGGGGACTAGGTCCTTCATTAATTTTACGATCGTCATGTCGTCGGCGGTCTTTGCGGTGGTGATGAGGTCGTCTATTTCCTTGCTCACTTTGTCGAAGTCATACTCACGGACAATAGCAATTCTTATTTTTTCGTGGAACGACGGGATCGTGTTTTCTTCGTTATTCAACACCTCTTCGTATAGCTTTTCACCTGGTCGCAGGCCCACGAACTTAATCTTCACATTCGTAGCGTTCGACAACAATATCATCCTGCGGGCCAGATCGGCTATCTTCACCGGCTCGCCCATGTCAAAGGCGAATATCTCGCCGCCATGACCATGCGTGGCAGCTTCAAGCACCAGCTTACATGCCTCTGGTATCAGCATGAAGTATCTCACGATTCTTTCGTCAGTCACCGTAATCGGACCGCCGTTCTTTATCTGCTTCTCAAACAGTGGTATCACTGATCCGCTCGAACCAAGCACATTGCCAAACCTCGTGGTCACAAACTGACACACATCCTGCGCCCTGTTCAGACTCTGCACGTAGATCTCACAGATACGCTTCGAGCATCCCATCACATTCGTGGGATTCACCGCCTTGTCTGTCGAAATCATCACAAACTTCTTCACGCCATACTTCACCGCTAGGTCGGCTATCACCTTTGTGCCATACACATTATTATTAATAGCCTCCGCCGGGTTGTCCTCCATCATCGGCACATGCTTATACGCAGCAGCATGGAACACCACGTCTATCCTGCGATCCCTGAACAGTTGTTCCATCCTGGCCACATTGCATATAGATGTCACTATCGTCTCAGCCTTCACCTGCGGATACTCACGAGCCATCATCAGTCTGATGTCGTGCGACGGTGTCTCTGCCTGATCCACCAGCAACATCTCCGAGGGTTCAAACTTTGCAATCTGCCTTACAAGTTCCGATCCAATACTTCCGGCCGAACCAGTCACCATCACGCACTTACCCTGCAGCACACCGCGAACACCTTCCATGTCCACCACTATCTCATCTCTGGGCAGCAAGTCCTCCACCGACACCTCCTTCAGCATCACATTACTGAAGTCCTCCTCCTTCACGTGGCCGTCCTTCACGTCCACTTCCTTGTCGTTCTGAGCAAGCAGTATCTTTACGTTCTCACTTATCAGCAGGTCTTGTATCTTCTGGTTTCTGCGGAAATCATCAATGCGCAGAGGCGACACAAGCACCCCTTGTATGCCCTTTTTCCTGATAATCGCTTTCAGGTCATCGTCCACGCTATACACTTTCTGTCCCATCAGTCTGAACTTCCCTGCTCTTTTATCATGCGATATAAAACCACGCAGGATATACTTTTTCGGGCTTTGGCTCCTGATGTTCTTCGCCAGTCCAGCCCCACCCGACATAGCACCATATATCAGCACGTTCAATGCATGCGCACTCGACGTTGTCACCTCAAAGATAACCTTCACCACCACTCTCTCTATCCACATCAGCATAGTTGCGATAAAGAAGGCCACCACTATCTCAACATACGTCATCACCGACAGCGTCCTAATGTCATGCTGCTTCAGCAAGTACATCACAACAAGCGTCAGTACCAGCGACGTAACATTTCCATTAGCCACTCTCAGCAGATCTCCAAACGATGAGTAGCGCATCATTCCAGAGTATGTATGAAACCATCCAAAGCCTACCAGGCCGATGCAGATTATCACCAGCAGGGTGCACAACAACTCTTTAGCATAAATCGTCAGATCTGCAGATGATTCAAACATCCAGAATGCGAATACACCCGAACAAAACAATATCAGGCAGTCTATCAGCAGCACCACCCATCCGGGTACTACATTCCGAGCCAGATAAAAATATAATCTATTTTTCATTAAAATCAGAAGTTGTAAACTACATCCACTGTATTACCACTGGTACCTACAGCAAAGTTCGATCCACTGCCCAGAAACTTGTCACTCAGCCACCAGGTCAGTTCGGCAGCACCCACACCGACAGCAGCACCAGCCACCACATCATACCAGTGATGACGATCATTTACCACTCGCTCCACGCCTATCGCCGTAGCAGCCGCATATCCTGCAATCGGTATCAAGATACTCTCTTTTCTAAACTCCTTATCTATCGACCTTGCAGCAGCGAATGCCATCGATGCATGTCCCGATGGGAACGACTTATTATCCGAGTGGTCAGGTCTATCTTCCTTAATCATCGCCTTCAGCGCCGTCTTCACGCCGTATGCCACACCAACCGATGCTAAAGTGTTTATAGCAAATCGGGGCCAGTTATGAGCCCCCTGAACGGTGCTCCCAGCCCCTTGAGTCTTACTCTCTGCATCACGATAGAACTTGTTCTGCCCCAGGTCGATCATCACACCGAAGTCAATGTCGAAATATCCATTGCTACCGGCAGCCACCTCCATGCCTGTCGTACTATAGCCCAGTCCCTCGCTGGTCGACACCTGATAACCGGCAGCCCCAAACAAGCTCAATCGATCATTAAGACGATACGTCTCCTGTAGTCCAACGCCCATCAGTGGCGAGCCAGAGCCCGTAACAAACTGTGTAATAATACCTGCGCGCACATATCCTGATGTATGCCATTTCTTGTATGGATCGTAACCGCTAATCGCATTCGTAATATTCAGCATGGCGTCGACCGAAATCGCAGCCATTCCGTGTTCCTTATAGTTCTGTCGTGGATCATCTGCGGGCGGCAGCCACTCCACTTTTCGGTTCTCTATCAGACCATTCTCCCACTGACCGCGAATGCGAAGACCAAATTCAGGGGTAAACCATTTACCCATAGCCGCATTCAGTCCGAATGTCATTCCCTTAGGGATTACCTCTGAGAAGTTGCATCCGTATGGGTTCATCAGACTCATGTCCGCTCCCACCTGCACAAACCAGTTGTCCCAGATGCCATTGGTCAACACCGAATGACCATCTTTTACATTTTTATATTCTTTCGTTTTTCCAAGCTCCACTTGCGCACCAATACCAATCGACAGGTATCCATTGCTATTGCTGCCAGTGCCGGTACCCTCAACCTCCTTGCCGCCCACGAAACCGCTACCGGTCATGATATAAGCCACGTCGCCATACAGGCTCCATCTGTCGCTAAGTCGGTATGTATTCAGAATACCAATACCTGCCAACAACGACCCCTTAGACACGCCGAAGTTATAGTTCACACCGATGCGGGGATATAAGCTTAGGTTCCACTTCCGTTCAGGGCGATACGTACCAAAGAAGTTGTGCATATTCATCAGAATGTCGCCATAGAATGCGATATACCCACCCTTTTCTCTATTTACTCCTGGCTCATAAAACGGCGCCAGCCAGTTGGCATGGTCATTCTCAAGCAGCGGCAACTTGTTCTCCCAATTGAACTTTCCTCGATAGCCCACCTGATGCGAGAACCATTTTCCCACAGCCACATCCAGTCCAAACGACTTACCATTCGGAAAAACCTTCGAAAAGTCATACCCATAAGGGTTCTGCAGTGTCATGTCCAAGCCCATCCAGTTCTGCCAGAACCTTTCCGTTCTAACAGTCTTGGGTTCCTCCCCCGGCTCAAACACCTGTGCCTTAATCTCTGCAGCACTGATTAGTAATGCAAAGGCTATGACTATCTTAATACGCATGTTCATCATGTATAAATATAGTTTTTGCTGTCAGCCAGATGATACGGATATCCAGCCAGATGCTCCAATGCTCCATATACCAGATATCACGCTTCACACGTCCTTCCATCTGCCAAAGCTCCTTAGTCTCACCACGGAAACCAGTCACCTGTGCCCAACCTGTCAGACCAGGCTTTACAAAGTGGCGCACCATATACTGGTCAATCAGTGCCGAATACTGTTCTGTATGTGCCAGCATGTGTGGACGTGGACCTACAAAACTCATATCACCCTTCAGCACATTAAAGAACTGCGGCAACTCGTCGATATTCGATTTGCGCATAAAGTTACCGAACGGATATTTTCTCGGGTCGTTCTTTGTTGCCTGCAGTCGGTCAGCATCCTTATTCACATGCATCGAGCGGAACTTCATCATCTTAAATGTTCTGCCGTCCAGTCCCGTTCTATCCTGTTTAAAGAATATTGGTCCCGGGCTCTGTATCTTTATGATGATCCATATAAATGGGAACATTATCATCGTTGGTATCAGGAATATCGACGACATAACGATATCAAACAATCTCTTAATGGCTCTGTTAAATACATTCTCCAAAGGATTCTCATAGGTTGTAAACACCTCCATATCATCAAGCAACTCTCGCTTCAGGTTCAGACCGATTGACTCCACGCTCACCGGCACATAATAGAACCTGATTACTCTATGGTCGCAGAACCTTGAGATACGTTTGATTATATCCTTATCACGTCGCGACAGACTCACATACACCTCATCTCCCAGTTTCAGTTCTTCAGGATTCTCCTTCATCAGTCTCATAAAGTCCTGCAACGTTCCCAGATGCTTCAGTTCAATCTCGGTTTCTACGTTTGGCGAAGTACTATCCCCTTTCCGTTTTCCACTATCTACTTGATGTGAGTGTGTCCACTCCCCCATTTTTTCGTCGGCATAATATCCCAGAACCTTATATCCCTGAGTATCGTCCATAGCCAACTTATCATACACCGACATCAGTTCCGGGTCGTTACCTATCAGCGTCACGGTTCGGCTGTTCCTACCTGCCTGGCGATACAGTTTAATAAACCATCGTTCTATCAGGCGTTTAAACAACAGGCATGCAAAGAAGGCCGTGCCCACGCCCCATTGTATCCATCCTATAGGCAGGTAATAGTCGAATACCTTCAGCAGCACATACGACATCAGCGCTTGCAATGCCGATAGTCCGATAATACGTCTCACCACCTCGCCTGCTCCCAGCACTCTTCGGTGAATAATGGTCGAGAATCGTGTTTGAGCAAGAATCAGCGCGATATTATTCACAAGAATAAAAATCTCCAGGCTTCGGTCCGGCCAACTATTCACCTGCCACGACCAACGCGCAGGAATCACTATAATAGCATTAAGCAACGCAAAGTCGCCTAACATCACTATCCACTTGATTAATTTATTAGATTGATCATTATTTCTCATCTTCTCTTCTTAATAGTTTGTATTTTATAGTTTGCGGCTGCAAAGGTAATACTAAATTTCGAATTAACGAACAAAATCCGAATTAATTTTCATTTTCTCCCCTTTTTGGCATCAAGAGGGAAAAAAATTCCTGCCACAGGGACAGGTCCCCCCTGCCAGGGGACAGGTACATGGCATCAACAGCCTCGCCAACAAAAAAAGGGCTCCCGTGCAATTCCTTGCACAAGAGCCCATTGGCCTAGTCGTAAGTGACATCATCATCAACGTCATCGCCGCCAGTATTTCCACCGGTATTCTGGCCGGTATTGCCGCCACTCTGCTCACCGCCACCGCTCTGCTGCGACCCGCCGCCGTTAGCACCGGTTCCGCCTGCGCCAGAGTTCTGCTGAGCTCCTCCGCCGCTGGAACCATTAGAACCAGAGCCCTGGCTCACCGACCCAACATAATCGTTGAGCGAGCTTCCCGGATTCAGGTACACCGCACGGCTATTGATACCACCATAGCTGTCGGCAGCCGCCTTCATCGCCTGGTACGTCTGGTACTGCGGCAGGATGTCACTCACCACCACCAGTCGCTGCGTGCTCACCTTCGTTGCACCATTGTTCTCACTGCGGCTATGCACCCATGCGCAACCCATCTCACTCAGCACCATGCCCGTAGCCAGATAACCATCCACTGTACTGAAGCCGTCGTTCGTCACAACGTCCCACAGCTTCTTCTGATCGTCCAGGCTCAGGATAACCCTCTGCGCACGCATGTTCGCACGAGGCAGCTCGTCCACACCCACATACTGCGTACCCATGAAGAACGTCAACTGGTCACCCTCGCGCCAACAGTCCGCAGCCGACATCAGCGCACTGCTGAACTGTGCCACCGTCGTTGTCGAACCGATCTCGATACCCAGATGCAGGTTGCTCACCAGCCTGCCAGCAGCATTCAGCGCGTAGCCGATAGGCTCGATGCTACCGATGCAGAACAGGTTGTCTGCCAGCACACACGCCCCCTGAATCCTCATCGGACGAGTCAGATACACCGGCACGTGCCCCCAGTTAGCACTCACAAACATGTTCGCGTCAGTCAGGCCAGCCTTCTTACTCTCAAACGCCTCCGCCAGCTTACCACTGTACAGACGAAAGTTTGCCAGCAGGTTCGCCATCTGTAGTCGTGTGGTCGCCTGCTTCTCCGAGCGTCGTGGGGATTTCGCCTTCTTCGGAGCCTTGCATAGTATCTTCCCCGTTGCCGTCTGCCGCATCACGATGTTTTCACCCAGCTTACCACTCGCCTGCTCAATCAATGTACTCTCAAACTTTGCCATAATCTAAAAAACTATTTATTTAACAAAAACAATTATAATATATCGCGTGTCCCGCGATACCAAAAAGTACAGCGAGTCGTCGGTTTCTGCGACTCACTGTTTGCATCCTTCCCTCGGGGGAAGGCCTTGGTTGGGGGAATGTCTCTTTTAGTTCTTTTCTCTGCGCCAGAGAAAAGGACATC
>Ga0310691_10006761_pt1 | contig 12171 bp, 10 predicted proteins | sample 176DNAGHGlowgp2_FD_203887 | JGI IMG/M metagenome (GOLD analysis project Ga0310691, IMG submission 203887) | Sheep rumen microbial communities from Palmerston North, Manawatu-Wanganui, New Zealand - 1766 DNA GHGlow gp2 (v2) (version 2) | ecosystem: Host-associated > Mammals > Digestive system >... | reverse complement strand
GTCAAACCTCAGAATTGTAATAAAAATTATGCAAAAAATCATTAAAATCTCAAAAGAAAGCAGGATGTCATACGGCTTTTTGAAAGCCTCCACTACCTTTAATTTTTTCTCTTTTGATTTCAAAAGCTAAAGAATCTCATGGTTTTAAATCCAAAATGCAATTGCTTATAAATTCATTTTCTTCTCTATTTAAAAATTTATTTACATAATTACAAATTGTATCACTTCAATTCATAAAAAGCATATTCATTCTACTATCGATTTCTTGTTGTAGTGGTTTCAATACATTTTCTTCATAACCAGCAGCTCTAGTTTTTGGAGCTTGGTCGGATTTATTAGATAAAATATTGGGTTTATTTACCCCATTCATCGCTTCAGTCATTTCTTTTCTCATGGAATCCACTACTTTTCCATAACCAGCAGCTCTAGTTTTTGGAGCTTGATCTAGTTCGTTAGAGACTACATTGATTTTTCTTTTAGGCATTTTGTTTATATAACTAATTAAATATATCTATATATTACATAAAAAATTGAAAATGTCAAATTTTTCGATACAAAATTTTGACCGTAAATAAAAAGGGATTTTATACTTGAAACTTCAAATAAAAATATTAATCTAAATTAGCTATTTTTGTGCCACTTTAAGAAAGGGGCTGTCACGGAGTGACTGGGGATTTAAACTCCTTTGTTGAAAAATTGCCCTCGCTTATAGGAGCAAACTTCCCTCTAAACAGAGCAAAAATTATCAGATAAAAATCCTCCGGCTTTCAGCCACCTCCTTTCAATAAAGGAGGACAGAAAAGTAAAAAGAGACTTTAATATTTAACTAATATAATCATGTATCGTACACACACTTGTGGAGAATTGAATAAATCTTCAGTATGACAAGAAGTTACATTAGCTTGATGGGCTAATAGAGTAAGAAATTTATGATGACTAACATTTATAGATCTTCGTGATCGTTACTGAATTACACAGATCACAATAGATCCAAAATCAGATTTTTCTTGTGAATGATGAAATTTGGAAGATATAAAGGCTGAATATGTTTTGCAAATCGTTTGAAAAGTGGTAGCTAGACCTGATAATATGATTAATAAAGATATGGCTACATGAGAAGTAGAAATCAATCCAAGCAAAGTAAAAATCATTTCAACATGTGCAGAATTGCCATTCACAATTGATAATGAAAATGCAGTAGGAGAGGATTTAAGATTAGAATACCGTTATCTAGATCTTAGAAGAAAGACACTTCGTGATACTATGATGGCTAGAGATACATTATTTTGCAATACTGTATCATTCTTTCATAATAAAAACTTTGCATATTTCGAAACTCCATGCTTTACTAAGAATACTCCAGAGTGATCTCGTGAATTTGTAGTTCCTGCTAGATTTGATCAATGAAAATTCTTCGTTCTTCCACAATCTCCACAACAATATAAACAAATGCTTATGGTAGCATGATACGATAGATATATCCAAATCGCCAGATGTTTCCGTGATGAAGATCCTAGATGAGATCGTCAGCCAGAATTTACTCAGGTTGATTTTGAAATGTCTTTCGTAGAAGAACCAGACGTACTAGCAGTTATGGAAGAATATTTCATAGAAATGACTAAACAATTCCCAAATAAGAAAATTAAAAATCAGAAATTTCCAATCATAAAATGGAAAGAAGCTATGGATAAATATGGAAGCGATAAACCTGATCTTCGTTATGAATGACTAGCTTTCATAGATGTAACAGATTGGTCTAAAAAAGTAGATTTCTCATTATTAAACTCAGCTAAATGTGTAAAAGCTCTCGTAGCTCCAAAACAGTTTACTCGTGGAGAAATCGAAAAACAATTAGAACCAGTTATCAAAGAAAACTGAGGAAAATGATTATTATACTTAATCCTAGATGAAGCTGAATGACCTAAATGATCATTAGCTAAATACTTAACAGATGAATTGAAATCAGAATTATTATCTCTTACATGAGCTAAAAACTGAGAAACAATCTTCTTCCAGGTTTGAGAGTGGATTGATGTAGTTGGATTATTATGAGCATTAAGAATCAAATTACTCAAAGAATTAAAGCTAACTGAATGAATGGAAGATTTACTAGATTTTGCATTTGTAGTAGATGCTCCAATGTTCGAAGTATGAAGCGATGGACAACTCGGTTCTACTCATCATCCATTCACTAAACCAAAGGATGAACATATTCCATACTTAATCGAACTAGCAGAGAAAATGAGAAATGGATATAAATTAACTGAAGATGATATTGCCCAACTCACTACTATGGAATCAGATTCTTATGATATAGTTGCTATGGGATATGAAATCGGTTGATGAAGTATTAGAATTCACGATCAGAAACTTCAACATGCTATATTTACTATCCTTTGATTAGAAGAAAAAGATATCCAGTTCAGATTTGGTCATATTTTGAAATGTTTCACATTTTGAGTGCCACCTCACGGATGATGTGCATTCTGACTAGATAGAATGGTTATGGTATTTACAGGAAAGGAAAATATTCGTGAAGTGATCGCATTCCCTAAGAATCAGAAATATCGTGATCCAATGTTCTGATCTCCATCAGAGATTGATGATCAATTGTTAAAAGATTTAGGATTAAATCTTATTAAAAAATCTGAATAATTGATATAAAAGAAAGCTATCCGAAAGGGTAGCTTTTTGTTTGAAAAATAGTTATAAAACTGTAAAATTAAAGCATGAGCAATAAATATTCTATCAGATTCTACAAAGACCAAGAAGTTAGAGCTATTTGGGATGAAGAAAATTCCAAATGGTGGTTTTCTGTAGTTGATATTGTTTGAATCTTATCTGGAAGTGATAGACCAAGAAAATATTGGTCAGACTTGAAAACTAAGTTAAAATTTGAATGAAGTGAGTTGTCCGAAAAAATCGGACAACTGAAAATGATGGCTTCTGATGGTAAAAATTACTTAACAGATGTATTGGATAGTGATTGAATCATTCTGCTTGCTAAAAATTTTCCTAATAATAATGGATCAGATTTTTTAGATTGGTTTTTGTATAGTGAAAATAGTATAGACGGACAGAGTAGAAAAAAAGCTTATGCATTATTTGAAAATAATATGATACAGGATGAAGATATCGGAACTGTAAAATCACTAAAGCAGATTCATGCTTATTTATTCTGATGACTATATGATTTTGCAGGTAAAATCAGACAGAAGAATATATCAAAATGATGATTTAGATTTGCTACTGCTGAATTTTTGGATGAAACATTGAATAAAATCGAATCGATGCCTGAAACAACATTCGATGAAATAGTGGATAAATATGTAGAGATGAATATCGCACATCCTTTCATGGAATGAAATTGAAGAACTACGAGAATCTGGCTAGACCTTATATTCAAAAAAGAACTGAAAAAATGTGTAGATTGGAGTAAAATCAACAAAAATGATTATCTACAAGCGATGGTGGAAAGTGTATGAGATTCTACAAGGATTAAGAAATTGATAAAAGGTGCATTAACGGACAAAATAGATGATAGAGATATGTTTATGAAATGAATCGATTATAGTTACTACTATGAAGAACAATAATTATCTCTTAACATTATCACATGAAAAAACTTTCCAAAAAGAAACGAATAATTCTGATTATAATTTGAGTATTGATTTGTCTATGAGTTGCAGCATTTTTGTATCGAGATAAAGTTCATTGCAGAAATATCCAGAGACGTTGCATAATGTACGATTTATCAGAAATCGAAAATGTAGGAGATCTAGAATTTTACCGCTCTCTAAACGAGAAATGTGCAGGTAAATGCTGAACGGCGGAGTTTGAATTGAAACGAAAAAAGGCATTATGTAGATTCAAATACAAAAGACATGTAGAAGCTTCCAAAGACAGAGTATATTTCAAACCTGATACATACAATCCATGTCCAGAATTATACACACTTCCAGAGCTTAATGCTTGGCTTAGAGGGGAGTAGGGATGAAACCTCACCCTACCCCTCTCCTATTAGGAGAGGGAAACACGAAGTGTGGGAGAGGTTTTTACCTGCAAAGTCTTTGCCACTTTTGTGCTCCTCTTTTAAGGGGAGCTGCCGAAGGCTGAGGGGTTAAGAAATGTCGCTTGCGACAAAGGGGTTAAAATCCCTCTCGGCTTCGCCGTATCTCCCTTTAAAAAGGGAGAACATTGCTTTTTTGTCATTCTGAACGAATGTGAAGAATCCAGGAAAACATGAAGCAAATGGATTCTTCGTCGTCATTTCATTCCTCCTCTGAATGACAGATTAATATGTAGCAAATCCCCCTGCCTTTGGCATCCCCCTTTATCAAGGGGGAAATCTTTTGCTTTTTAGCCCCTCTTGAGACTGAAAGTCTCGTAAGTCTGCCCTGCTAGGGGAAGATTTAGAAGGGGCTGTAGAGGGGTTGGGGAGATTTGAATAATATTTTCTTGATTTTCGATAGCAATATTCTACAATTGAATTGTTATGACATTTTTATTTTCTATACAGTTTATAGGAATGTTATTATTAATGTTAGGATTACTACTATTCTGAGCCATTACATGAATCAATCTCTTGTGATGATTATTCAGAATTTTATTATTATTTCTTTTATTATCAGTTATCTGGTTTGTGATCAAGAGTGGATTCTATGTGTTATTATTTTTCGCAGTTGTTTACTTGGGAATTAGATGAATATCATACCTCAGAAATTACATAAAATGAAATGATAAATCTGAATACAAAAGTAGTAGAGTAGAGTTTGACGATTCAGACTTTGTAGAAGTGGTAGAATAGAATTTAAAAATCATAAAATAAAAAGCTGTCTGAAAGGGTAGCTTTTTTTTGATTTTGCTTGAATTTTTATATTGGATTGATAATTTTTAGTTGCTACTTCTAAAAATCCCTTTTGAACATTTTGTGTGAACAAAATGACGATTTGTACACCACTACCAAATCGTCTTACACAGAATGTATTGGGAAAAGGAAGTAGCAATCCGTGGCCTCTGCAAATCGTCATTTTATTTAAGTGAAAGATTTGTACTGCTGGGTTGCTATTTTACCCTTTTACCCTTTCACTTTTTTTGTTATGGTACAATCTATTGAACCAAATATTGCTGATTTAGGAAATGGATGGTTAAAATCATACAATTTAGATTATAAGCTAGAACAAGAAAGTTTAAATTCAGATATTGATAAAGCTCTCTCTGATTATTTTTCTAAGAATTGATGAAGTGGAAAAAATCGTCCCGATGCAAAATTGTTACTTCGCGATAAAAATCAAAAAGATTGGCCTATTTTGATAGAGTATAAAGGTTATAAAGATAAATTAGTAAAACTTGATGAAAATGGACAGATAGAGAATAAAACAAGTAAGAATGAACGGAATTTTAAGAATATAAATAATTTTGCTGTAAATTGAGCCGTGCATTATGCAAATGCAATCTTACATTTCACAAATTATTCAGACATTATTTCTATCTGAATGACTTGATATAAAGATGAACTTTGAAAGATTCAATACGAAATATGAGTATATTATGTTTCAAAAGGTAATCTATGAGTATGACAAAAAGTTTGAGAATTCTCAGATTTTTCATTCTTAGCTAAGAAAAATTTTGATGATTTTATTGAAAAAGTAAAAAGTTTAAGCCTAACTGATGAAGAATTAAGCAAATTGAAAGAGCAAAGGGAAAGGGAAATTGATGCAAGTTTGGTAAAATTAAATAATGATATTTATCAAAATGAAAAATGACTTGGAGAAAATGATCGTGTTTATCTTGTTGCTGCTTCAATAATCGCAACTATTTGAATTGAAAATAAAGTTACTCCACTAGAAAAATCAGATTTAAAATCTTCTAGTGAAAAGTGAAATACAGATTGAGATATTATAGTAAGAAAAATTAAAGCATTTTTGAATGAAAAAGACTTACCTGAAGAAAAGAAAAATTTGATTATAAGGACATTACAAAATACACTTGAAAATGACAATATAAATAAAGTTTATAATTGAGAAACTCAATTGAAAAGAGTTTTTTGTAAAATTGTTGATGATTTATGAATATATTATAAAATTGGTTTAACAACTGATTTTACAGGAAAATTATTTAATGAAATGTATGGATGGCTCTGATTTACCCAAGATAAATTAAATGATGTAGTATTAACTCCATCTTATGTAGCAAAATTATTGGTAAAACTTGCAAGAGTAAATAAAGATTCTTATGTTTGGGATTTTGCGACAGGCTCGGCATGATTACTCGTCGCTGCAATGAATGAAATGCTTAATGATGCCAAAAATACCATAAAATCTCCAAATGAATTATATGAAAAACAATTACACATAAAGGCAAAACAATTACTATGAGTGGAATTATTGCCACAAGTATATATGTTAGCTATACTTAATATGATTTTAATGTGAGATGGAAGTTCAAATATTTTGAATAAAGATTCGTTATTAGATTTTGATTGAAAATATTGATATTGAAAGAAAAATGAAGATTTCCCTGCTGATGCTTTTGTTCTCAATCCTCCTTATTCGGCAGCTTGAAATGGTATGGTATTTGTGGAAAAGGCTCTAAGTATGATGAATAAATGATATGCGGCAATTATTATTCAAGGTTCAGCTTGAACAGGTAAAGCAACAGCATACAATAAAAGAATTTTACAAAAACATAGTCTGCTTGCTAGCATTAAAATGCCAATTGATTTGTTTATTTGAAAATCAAATGTTCAAACTTATGTATATGTATTTAAGGTTAACGAGAAACACAATAAAGACGATGTTGTTAAATTTATTGATTTTTCAAATGATGGATATACAAGGACAAATCGTAAAAAGGCAAGTAATAACTTAAAAGATACTGACAACGCAAAATGAAGATATAAAGAAATAGTTGATTTGGTAAGATTCTGAAAAGAAAAATTAAGTATATTTACCGAAAGAGAATATTTTGAGTGACATATTGATCCAAATAATTGAAATGATTGGAATCAAACAGCACCAATTGATACTAAGCCTACACTTAAAGACTTCAAAAAAACAGTGAGCGATTATTTAGCTTGGGAAGTTTCTAATTTACTAAAGAATAAATCTAACGAAGAAGACTGCCTGGGAAAATAGATACCCCACTCAATAAAATGTTAGAGCAAGTTGAGTGGGGAGAATTTAAGCTCTGAGAACTTTTCGAAATTTCAACAACCAAAAGTTTTGATGAATGAAAATTAAATTTATTCGAATTCAATAATCCTGAACTAATCGAATTTGTTGGAAGAACTAGAGATAATAACTGAATAAAATGATATACAGAAAGAATAAATTGATCATACCCTAATCCAGAAAATACGATTTCAATTAGCCAAATATGAACAATTGTAGCTCAATTAAGAAAGAATAAACGATATGCTAGCCAAAATATTTTCATATTAAAAGCAAACAATAAAGATTTAATATCACTATTTTGTTTAAGTGCAATAAATACTTCATTATCAAGTAAATTTTCTTGATGATATTCAAACTATCCCACACTTTCGACATTACAAGAATTAATTATAAAATTGCCTATTAAAAATTGAGAAATTGATTTTGAATTTATGGATAAATTTATAGCGGAGCTTGAGGCGGAGCATCAAGCGGAGCTTGAGACTTATTTTGAAACAACAGGACTAAAAAATTATGAATTAACCAGTGAAGAACTGAAAGTATTAAAGGATTTTGAAGAATGAAAAATTGAATGGAAGAATTTCAATGTAATAGATGTTTTTAACGTTAAAAATACTTGAAATATATTATCCAGAGACATTGTTGAAAATAGTTGAACAATACCATATCTATGTGCAAGTTCAGAAAATAACTGAGTAAGCTCTTATATTACATATGATGAAAAATTTTTAGATAAAGGAAATTGTATTTTTATTGGATGAAAAACTTTTGTTGTATCTTACCAAGAAACTGATTTTTATTCTAACGATAGTCATAATTTAGTATTATACTTAAAAGATGATTATCAAAAAACAAAATTAAAGCAATTATATCTAGCTTGCTGTATCAATAAAAGCTTATGACATAGATATACTCGATGAGATAGTATTAGTAATAAAAAGATTCAAAAAGATGTGGTGTTGTTGCCTATAAAAAACAATCAAATAGATTATGAACGTATGGAAATCTTTATTTCAGCAATTCAGAAATTGGTAATTAAAGATGTAGTTATCTATAATCAAGAAAGATTAAATGCTACGGCAGAAGTTATTAATAATTAATTTATAACTAGCTCAGATTTTACTCTATTGTATAAATTAATTAAGTGTTCAGTAGAAATATCAATTAGAGGTTCATACATAAATGAATTGATATGGATATTTTCGGATACCATAAGTAAAACAGATTCTATTAAATTTCTTTTCTTTTTCCCATCTAAATCATCTACATTTAATGGATTCTGAGTTTTAAATTCTTCAAAAAGAGTTCAAGTTTCCATTTTGAATAATTCATCATCAGAAATGTTGATTTTACTTAAAATATAAGTTTCTGTTTTTAATCTGATAGCAATTGATAAAATGATTTTATTTGCTAGGTTTAGCGGTTCATCATTGCTTATAGAATCTGCAATAGTATAAATTTGCTCTTCTATAGATATACTTTTATCCAAATTCTCATTAAAACTTTTACCTAATGTTTTATTAAATATTGGTTCTATATTTAATAATGTTATATCATTTGTCGAATTATAAAGTTGTCAGTTTATTGTAAATCATCTTTTTTGGTGTAATAATGCTGTTAAAAGTTTATAATCTTCACTATGATTTCAATCTGAAAATTCAATTAAATTTCTTATAAAAGGAACGCATGATATAATATACTTTTCTCAATTCTCACGTCATATACATGATAATCGCTTTTGAAATGGATTTTGATATTCTCAATTTCAAAATTTTTCTAATTGTATTTTATTGTTATCTTTTAATGCAATAAAAGAATTTGATCGCTTTGAGGTTCATAAAATTCTTGATTGTATTGTTCTATAAAAATCAAAATTATGGGTTAATATTATTTGATAAAATTTATTATTCTTGTGAATATCATTCAAATATTGAATTATCGCATATTTATTTTTGTAATCAAAAGAATCAGCTATATCATCAATTATAAAAATAGTTTCAGAATCTAAATTTTCTCTAGCCTTAATCTCAAATATAATGTTTAAGAGATATAAAGCTCTTTTTTCTCATTGGCTCAATATATTTAATATCTCTTTTTCATCTTGTGTAAATTCTAAATCTGAATCATTAAATTTAAATTTTATCACAGGATGATCCATTTTTAGCATAATATCTTCTTTATTATCGATATATAGTGTAAATGGCATATTTATAAATCTAGTATTGAACTCATCAACAGCTTCTTGTCGTGCAGTACGGCTTGTCTTAGCTTTTTCTATAATATCTTTTATTGTATCAATCTTCGAATCATATAAATCTATTAATTTGATAGTGTCCTCTTTCATTTGGAATAAGTAAGATATCCATACTTCCTTTTTAAATTCATTATAATTTTCCAATTTTATTAATAAATCATTGCTTTCATCAATAACTTTACGAAAAGCTTTCAATTCAGCATTAGCTGATATCGCTTTATCTATTGTTTCGAATATATCTTTTAGTTCAGGATTGTTAATAACTCTTTCAATTTCTTGATTTAAAATATCTTGATATTGAGCTGGAGATGTTACTTCTTGATTTCAGTTTATAATTAATTTATGTCATGCATCAAAAAAACTATTATCAGAAACAGCATTTCATAATTCTTTAGCTTGATATGTTCAGAATTTATTTCCTGAATTTGAAAAGAAGGTTGAATTTTGAAGAATTTCATTATATTTTTCTATATATTTTTTAATCTTTTCTCAATGGATTTTTAAAAATTTTTCCACATTTCACTTTTTATCAAATACATCATTGTACTTAAATGTATATTTAGGCTGATCTGAATTAATCTTATCTTTAAGACTATGTATTATTTCTAGAAAGGTTTTTCAATTATTATCAGATATAAAACTATTAAGCAGTTCTTCCTTACAATTAGAACTTCATGAAAATTTTTTCAATTTTTTTATTAGTTCATCTTCATTTTCAGCTAAATCATGATAAATTTTATCGTATTCCTTTTTTAAATCATTGTTCACAATTAAAGTAGACATTCTCTCCGAGGAATAATTATCTTTATATGATTCAATGACAAAAATATTTTCTTTGGCTATTTCGACACCATTTTCATCAGTTATTATTCTTTTTGTTATTTTATTTGGGTGTACTAAATCTTTTGATTCTACTCATTTAGAAAAATCATTAAATGTTTTTGAAAAAGAAGTTTTCATAATTCAATTTGCGGCATAAATTATAAAACTTTTTTTTCATTCAGAAAAATAAAAGTCGTGTTCCAATTTCTTTATTCAATAACAATTTTCAAAATCAATTTTTAATCTTTCCATATTATTAGTTAGTAAAATTTAAAACATATCAAACTCATTCTTTATACTTTATTATTTCGGCGATTTTTCAAGCTCATATATTTGCATTTTCTTCAATATTTGAACGACTAGGATGTATAAATAATGTTCGTATTATTAATCAAACTCAAAACATAAAAATATATGTTATAACATGAGTTCTATTTATTCATCATCGTTTGCTCCATCATCAAATTTCTTTACAAATTTTATGAGTTAATAATAAATATAAAAGTACGAGTAAACAGTAAAATAGTATTTGTCATCGCTCTATAATATATCGAGATATTCGAAAAATCTGTTCAGGAGATAGTAGTATATGTCCTGAAAACAACCAATCAAATATTTTTACAATAATAGTAATAGCAATATTTAGCATTGTATATTTTTTATAAATGTCAATTTAAATTACATAAAAAGAAATAAATTTCAAATAAAAAAACCAACACTTTTCTGTTTTTGATTATAATGCTAGTCTTTATATATTTTTTTATAAAAATGTTGATTAATCAAATTCCTTGGGAACGAGAAGAAAAAAGAAAAATCTCTGTGAGCAGAGAAAAACATTCTCAACAGTTCGATTGAGTTCTAGTTCTAGAACAATGATGTTGGTATATTATAATTACCACACGTACTGATTGTTTTCTTAATTTAAATGATTATGCATTTATTGACTCAAACATTAAAGTAAAAAATCTCTGATACAGACATGATAGATTGAACCTGGATAGTCAAAAAAAGGTTCATAAAATATTATTTGTGTCTTAATTCCTATGTCACAAAACCTTTATATATTCGTATACTATAACATAGATAATTGTTTTATTTATGCGTTAAAATTATTTATGAATCGAGCACAAGAATTAGAAAGAATCGCTTTTAAGAAAGATTTTGAAAACTCGATAAATCTCATAATTTTTAAGTTAAATTATTTGTCAGTAATCCAAAATAATCAATCACTAAATCATCAGTTTATGATAGATTTTCTAAAAAGTAGTAAAGACTTAATTTTTGAAGATATAATGTCATCAAAGGAGAGTGATCGTTTAGCTTTGCTATGAGCTTTCAGATTTTTGTGAACTTGTTAATTATAAAAACAATATAAGCATCTACAACGTTTTGTCAAAAATAGATTTGACAATAAATCAGATTTTCTTATAATGAAAAAGTCCAAATGAATTTGGATAGGTGATATGCTGTAAAATATCGATTAATAAAAATGTTAATTAATTGTTGCATTTTATAAAAAATTAACTATAATGTTAATCGCATAAAAAATTTTATTCATCTGATAAAATTGATATGCAAGTTTATATCTCCAAGAAAGAGTTGAGAGAAATCTATGAAATGAATCTCGATAAAGTAGAAATTGTAGCTCCAAAATGATATACACCCAAAATCGTGGAAGATTTCTTGAAATGAGTAAATAGAATTGAAGATGCCAATGATATGAGAGATTTGTATGCGTTTTGATTCCTTCACTGTGAAAAATTAGAGCCACCATTCGGAGATAACGAATATACAATCAGAGCGGGGAGTAAGTGATGGAGAATTTACTTTAGGAAAGAGGAAAACGGCACAATTACTATTATTGATATATTCGATTATAATAAACATAAATATTGAAAATAATTTTATATCTTGTATCTA
>Ga0310691_10006760_pt1 | contig 12172 bp, 17 predicted proteins | sample 176DNAGHGlowgp2_FD_203887 | JGI IMG/M metagenome (GOLD analysis project Ga0310691, IMG submission 203887) | Sheep rumen microbial communities from Palmerston North, Manawatu-Wanganui, New Zealand - 1766 DNA GHGlow gp2 (v2) (version 2) | ecosystem: Host-associated > Mammals > Digestive system >... | reverse complement strand
TGTTCTGTTTGTCCATCGGCGCATACAGTGAACCGCGCAGCTCCTGTGCCGTCATCTCTATGCACTGCGCCAACAGCCCGTCTTCAAGCGGGAACTCGGCGTCAAGGATGTCGCACAGTACGGGGTCGCCATCTTCGGTACACTGCAGCTTTGCCGCTGCCTCCGCATCCTCGAAGATACCACGCAGCTTCATACCCTCAAGATACCTGAACTGCGGATTGGCGCTCCTGACGTACAGATATCCGTCGTGGCCATATGCCACATATATGATTGTCTTCAACCATTTGTTATAGCCCACATACGGCATACGCTCTACTGGGATGAACGTCACGCGCTCGCCTATCATAGAGTGCTTCGGGTATGCCATAGTGTGACCGATGCCAAGCAATGCCGGTATCTTCTTCGTAGACCTTAACCATCCCTGACCACCGCAAGCCCCGGGCAACAAGTCAGACTCCTCGAGGTCCAAGCACAGCATCTGGTAGTTCTGGTATGAGCCTTCTGTTGGACTCTGCGTCGCAGGAGATGAGGCATACTTTCTCTCCGCATTGTACTTACGGAGAAGCAACAGAGACCTTATGCGTCCAAGAAGAAAGAGCACGTGCTCCTCGTTGTAGAACGCATCGTCGCTGGTCACCTTCAGTGAGTCCAGCACCATATATGTCATCTCTCTATATGTCGCCATATGCTATCTCCTTGACAAGTTTGAGTTCTCAGACAGCCTTACGTTGCTTGCCTCCGCATATCTCCTGTCGTGGTTCTTGTCGCCGGTAGGAACGATACCGGCAGTGAGCCTGAACATAGTGAGGATTGAAGTGCCCTGCAACAGAGGACTGCCGATATGCGTACGTTCTGCGCAGTACTTCTCGTAAGGGATAAGGCAATCACCGGATATCTTGCGTATGGCTTTTGCAATTACGTTATAGTCCTCGCTGTCTATGTAGTAGCTCATATCTTCATTGAGCCATTCCGCAAGGAACGTATTCACAAGAACCCTACGAGTTGACGCCTTGCTGATATGTCCCGTTGACTTCAATGTCTTAAAGTAACGCGCCAGACTGTAAAGTGACTTTTTGTTATCAAGAGCTATCATAACCTACATACATCCACAACCGCTGCGTCGAGCAGTTGTATAACCCAAGAATTTATCCCACAACATATCTACAGTGATATAGTCGCAGACAAGCATAGCAAGACGCAATGCGTTCCAGCGCATTATGAAATCTATGAACTCGTCGCTTATTACACAAGTGTGACAGCCGTCAGCCACATCCAAGATGTACGCCATACCAGCCCTGTATACTCTCTCCCAGTCAGCAACGATGCCGACGGTCTTCATAATATCCCAGCCACAGTCAGCCGTTGCGAGGGACGCACCACCGTGAACGTCGCAGATGACGTATACATAGAAGAGCCCATTGTCGAAAGTACCAGTGCCGAACTCCTCCGTAATCTCCTGCTTCATAAGCACTGCGTGTGCAGATTTTACTGTATAGTCATCGTTTGCATTGTCGTATATACAAATAGCTTTCTCTGAGATATCGCCATTCTCGAGCCTGTTCTTATAGTACTCGACATATATTGACTTGATATACACATCATCGTATATGTCGAAGTTCTCGACGTAGCAGCCTACCGACAGCTGCTTCTTGTTCTCCGAGATGCGTAACTCACTGAACTGTATCATCTTCTATTTCCTTTTACCACAAAAATAAAAAACAAAAAGGGTCAGACTGTGCGCCCAACCCTTTTGCTTATTGAAGAGTAACTATGTTACTTATTAGGGAGTCTCTTCCCCTTCCGACTCTTCGCCACCTGCAATAACAGCATCGATAGCAGTCTTCAGAGCTGCAACATCCTCGTCGGCAGCTGCAATCTGGATGGTGCGAGGAGACTTCTGGATATCCTCGGCGTTGCCAGAATAGTAGTACTGGATGGTGAGCATACCGAATGTGTTGGTACCTGCTACGGGATTCACAAGATACTTGCGCTCGTAGTTGTAGGGCCATACAGTCATTCCGTACACCTCGCTGCGCTCACGATATGAGAAGCGTTCGAGGTCTGCAATCTTGAAGTCACCAGTGATGCTGGTGCCGGCGCTTGCCATTACGACGTTGCCCCAAGGCTCGCCTGTTGCTTCGAGCTCAGAGCAGAATACGTCGAAGTGGATGGGGTCAGCTTCGAACTTGTCGGCAACCCACTGCTGTGCAGCTTCGGTAAGCACGAGGCCAGAGCCAGAGCTTGAAGTCGCAAACGGAGCGCTCTTGAACTGCTTGATAGCGTCGTCAACCTCTGACTTCAGTGCAGCATAGAAAGCTGCTGCGCTGGCAGTGTTTGTTGAGTTGCAAGATACATTCACTACGAGAGGATAGTTCTCTGAATAGTCGAGACCCACGAACTCACGCAGCACGATGGTGAGCTGAATCTGCTTGCCTACGAGGGAGGCGAGAGTCACACCGCTTGCGAGGGTGATGGTCTTCTTGTTCAGAGGAGTGGCGAGGTCAGCGGCTTCAGCTTTGGTGATGTACTGAATCTTCGCTGTGTCAATCATATCGGAACGGGTGATGATGCCATCAGCGTTGCGATACACGAAAGCGATGTGTTTGTCCTCGTCAGCAACGAGAGCAATGTCCCCGGCGGTAGTAAGCACAGTTGCAGGGTCAGTAGTCTGGCTGCTAAGAGTCTTGACATCTAAGGCAACATACAGGTGCCTTGCCTGATTGGTGTTGAAATTTGCCATATTGCTTATATTTTTCTGTTGTTATACCAAGTGTTAACTCCAACTTGACTTTAAGATATTCACGGCTTCATCCACGATGCGCTGGTGTATCTGAGGATTCAGCGCACACGGCATCTTGGTTGAGTATCCGCCTATTGTAAGACCATCCTGCAGGTCCTCAAGGATGATGGGGTCAGGGTATCTGACATACCTCAGCTTGTATGCTATCACAGGGAACTTGCTTACCAGCTCGACATACTTGTTGGGGTGGTCTACCGTCATCCCTCCTGACACCACAATCCACTGCCCATCTGTGATGACGTTGATGTTGTCGCTGCCACCATCTGCGCCGAACACTATCGTGTCTGAGTTGAGCGAGAGGATGTCCGAGATATCATAGGCAAGACGAAGAACCTTACGGGCATTAGGTCCACGGAATGGGTCGTTGTGTGTGCGCCAGAACTCATCCTGAGTGACTGGTATGATGAGTGCCTCCTTGCCATCGCCGATACATTCGTTCTCTGCAGAACTGATGATGCAGCTCTCGTAAGTACGGAACATCATATCATCCGGCAGCTTGAAGATGTAGGAGCCATCTACGATGTGCGCCATAGCTTCGCCCTCCTCGACAGTGTCAACCTTCACCTGACGAACAAGCGGGCTGAGGTATGTGGTCCATTCCTCAGTCTCCTCGAACGACGTGGCGGCTGCTCCATTGTACAACGCTATGATGATGCGCTCCTGCGCCTGAGTGAGAGCTACCGACTTTTCATATTCGGTAACACCCGGCGCCTGATTGCTCATTATGTTATTGTACTGTACGTCTACAGCCCTTGACATTTCTTCGTTGGACATCGCTTGGCCTCCTATCTTTCTTTCCTTGCCTTTTCTACCTCGTTTTCAAGAAGTGCTTTCACATCACTGTGCGATGGCTGATTGAGCCATCGTGCGGCGATGGACATCGTAGGGTCTTCACCGGGGTCACAGAGCGGGGAGCCGTCAGACTTGAGGTAATAGTAATCGCCTCTCTTCGACAGCTTGCCGAGCTCCGTAGCCCTGCGGATGATGACCTTTGTATGCAACATCGGGTCCTGTGCGGTGCGGAGGAATGCTTTCGGGTCTGCATTGATGAGCTGCAGGATTCTTGCGCTGAGGTCTGTGAGCTTTGAGTTCGCAGCATACGGCTTGGCGTCAAGGAACTCAACGATGACACGCATAGTGTCGATGTCGTTGACAGCCTCGAGCTTGCCGAACTCGCGCCAGCTTGCCTGAGTAGCATTCACCTTTGCATTGGCGAGAGCAGTCTCCTCTCCCTCGCGGATGAGTACATACTGATATGTATTCTTCGGCTTGTCCTGCATAGCTTCTACAGAGGGAGCGATGAGGTCCTTGTTTGCCAGAAGAACTTTATATTTGATATAATCCTCTGGGTCTGACAGGTCAAGAGTGATTCCAGCCTTGCCAACCTCAACGTAGTAAGTATCCCAGAACTTGCCGTAAACAGACAAGGCATTCGACTCCATATTGAGAGCTTCCTCAAGGAAAGCTTTCTCGGCGCCGGTAAACGGGTTCTTGTAGTTTCCGGTAGACTCTATGACGGGAAGACAGTAACGACGGCTGACGCCATCTACCATACCGCCAGACAGAACGTGCCTCGGGTCATCGCCCATAGGTCCGCCCTTCTTGGGTATGAACTGCACCTTTACTTTCTCCGCTGTAAGAGGATTAATCATTTCACCTTCTTGTGAGGTCTTATTTCTTTTAGTCTTAGTTGCTTCTTCCATTTTATATAAGTTTTTGATTATGCCTTACACAACTTCTTCTCCACTGGTTGTGTGTTACTACGCTTTAAGGATGTTAGGGATGAGTGAGATACACCTTGACGGGTCTCTCATCAGGATACCGAGGGTTGACTTGTAGTGAACTACTGCAGCATCCTCGTCGAATGAGGCGAAGCCGTTGTTTGACTCGTTGGTGAACGGGTTGAAGAACGGGCCCCACTGATAACCACGGCGGTCAGGCTCGCTTGATACGACGCACTTCTGTACGTTGGGTTCCTCTTCGTCGCCTGCATAGAAGATGTCATAGCGATATGACTCAGCAGGACCACCCTTAGGATGATAAATCTTGTTGGTGACCTCATCGTCATAGCTTGAGTCTACCATAAAGGTAACGTCAAGACCGTTGGGACCAATCCAGCGAGTGTACTGCTCGGTTACGAGGGTACGCGCATTGCCGTTGGTGTAGTTGGTCTCTGGACCTGAGAGGATGTATGCGGGGTTGCCATCGCGACTGCCAAGCAGAGGAAGCCAACCGCTTGCCTGCTCCTTCATAGCCTTCGATGCCTGAGTGAGACCGCGCTCACCGGTACGAACGACGAACTTGCGCTGTTTGAAGTCGAGCTTACCTGCGCTGATTTCGGTGAGCAGCTGCTCAAGAAGTTCGATAGAGAACTTAGAGTAGTACTGCTGGCGACCATATTTCATCAGCTCGCGGAGACCGCTACCCTGTTTGTTGGCAAGACCTGAGAGACCGAAGTTTGAATACTCGCCGTTCTCGAAGCGGGTGGATACGCCACGATACAGGGCGTTGTTCTTGTACTCCTCGAACTGCTCTTCAATCTTCCAAGTTACATAGTACATCCAACGGTCAACGACCTTGGTGACCATCTTGCCGTTCTCCATTCCGGTAACAGGAATGCTTGCGCAGAGGCGTTTGCCGATTTCCTTGCCACCAACCTTGTGCTGGATGCGGATGCGAGAGAAGTCGCTGCGCATTGACACTGGAGTTGAGAAGCGAACGTCGCCAACCTTGCGTGAGAAGTTGTCCTCAACGGGAGCGTAGCCTACAGAGAAGCGTGCACCTGCGAGCAGATACTCTGCGGGGCAGCCAGATGCTCCATTGGCGCCGAACATCTCGACCTTGTAGACATAGTTTGTTCCCTCGATGCGGACATCGTTGTTGTTAATCATCGGGTATTCCTCATTCATCGGGCCCCAAAGAACTTCACCTTTGGCAAACCAGTCAGTCTGGAATACGAGATAGAAGGGCTCGAAGCCCATACCTACGTTGGCACTGCCAGCTGTTACTACAGTACCATCAGCACGCCGCGCCTCTACGAGTGCGACATTTCTGCGTGATGAGGAAATGATATCCCAAAAGATATCGGTGTCATCCTCGAAGGTCTTAACAGGGACCTCGGTTGAGAGGTAAGTATTAAGAGTGGGGAGGTGCATCGCCGACATCAGGATAGTCATTTTCTCTGATGCTTTCTGCGGATTTCTGTCGAAGAACTTATAAAGGTGATTCTCCTTTGTTACGGTTCCTTTCCAAGAAGTCACGCCAATCATTTGATTTCTACCTAATTGTCCGGGCATAATCTTGTGAATTTTAGTTAAACGTTATATTTTCAGTGTCTGCATACCCTACGGATGCAACACCCTTTTGTAGTCTACTTCCAGTCGTCGCTGAGGAGTATGTCTTTCTCCTCGCTTCCGCTGCCTCCACCAACATAACGGAGTGCGCCGTCATTTGAATTGGAGATAATCTTTGTCTCAAGCTCGCGCATAGCTTTATGCTTTTCGCTCTTGAGCTTGTCCTTTACGAAGCCAGTCACATCCTTGCCGCCATTTGTGAGGACGTACCACATACCGAGCTGCTTCATAAACTCCAGCGGGTTCTCCTTCTGGAACTTTTGCAGTTCAGTGAGGAGCCTTCCGGTGTCGGGATCTTTGTATACTGGCTTCTGCGTCGCGTCGTATATCTTCTGACGCACCTGCTTGCTGAGCTTCTGGTCGCCGAGCACTATCTCCTCGTCGAGTACCATTTTGCGGTAATCTTCTGCTGCCTTGCGCTGTGCTGCGACAGCTTCATCACGACGCCTCTTCTGGTCAGCAATAATCTTGTTGTAGCTCTCGTCATAGTACTTCGTCAGTGACTCGAGTGCATCGCGCGCATCTTCGATGTCGGTGCCTGCGCCGAATGATTTCTTCAGCTCCCTCATAGCCCTGTCGTTTGTGAAGCCACGAGTAATGAAGTCGTTGTACATTATCTGCTTGCGCAGCTTCTCGCCTTCTTCGCTCTCCTCCTGCAGCTGTGTGTCATCTATGCCTTTGAGGTAGTCGAGAGTCTTCTTCATCCCCTCAGCCTTCTGCACATCTTCGGGCGTGGCACCACCCTTCCTCATCTCGTGTACGAGCCTGTCAGCCTCGTTGAGCCTTGCTGTAACTTCCTGCTCAAGAGCTTCACCGAAGTCCTCGGGGCCCTTGATGCTGTCAATGAACTCATCACTAAGGTTGGAGAAGATGCCGTCATTCTTTGCTGCGCGGGCAATGGAAGAATAAAACACATCTGGAGAAGAAGAACCTTTGCTTGCATCGCTGCCAGCATCTTCTCTTTCCTCGATATTTCCGTTGCCTACTATCTCCTGCTGGTCATCCACAGCATCGGCATTTTCAATTTCACTTTCTTCAGGAGCTTTGTCTTCCCCGCCATCCTCCTGATTCTCCGGCGGTGTGTCTTGCTGCCTGTCATTTCCCGAGAACACCTCACGTGCCTCGTCTTCTGTCAACAGACCGTCAAGGTCAAAAGCATTAAGTCCTTCCATATTTGTTTCTTCTTTTATGTGTGTATCACAAAAATAAAGAAATGAAAAAAACAAAAGCCAGACATAAATGCCTGACTTATTGATAAATAAATTATTTACTTAAAGTAAATGTTTAGCTTATGGGCTGCGTCTCGGTGGCATATTCATACAAATCACAGCCGAAGGTGCATATCACATCCGCGAGTTCCCTTGCCAAGTCGCCTATGAGATATGCTGGAACCTCCCCGGAAAGGTCATAGCCATAGCTCTCTGTAATACTTACTGCAAGATGGTATGTCTCGTGGATGAACGTATTTATAAGCTCCTGCATAGACGACACGGGCCCTATAACCACAACTGCCTTGCGCCTTCTGGTGTTAACATACGTAAACCCAGTATTGAGAAACCCAAGACCGTCCATTATTTCCATCGCAGAACGCACGGCGTGTCTTGGGGCCCTTGCATTACGCAGACTCTCAAGTATAACATCGGAGTCGTAATGATGCGGAGTGATTATATATTCCGCATCCCACTCATTGATATGCACCTTATGCCTGTACATTACAACATATCCCCCCAGAAGATTGGTATGCCGAGAGCTACTGTCTTGGCAAAGAATTCATCAAAGGCACGTGACTCTGCGCCATCTACATCATCGAGATAGTCCTTGACAAACAGCAGCAGATGATGCTCGTCTGGTATCGAAGAACCGAAGTAATCGGACTTGGCCATAGCATATACATATGGCGCATCATATCCCACGCTGTTGTTAAGCGTTATGCCGTTGGTACGCATCAATTCTTTCAGCTTGTCCTTGCCGGTTACTGAATCCCACTCAGCCTTTGTCATAGTATCTTCAGTCTTGCCCTGCATCATAGCTATGGCAAAACGGAATAGTTTCTCGTTAAAGTGAAAGCCGTAGTTGAAAAGATACTCTTCCATATCAGAAGGGTAGCTTGTACGATAGTCTCTTCTTTTCATAGTCGCAAAATAAAAGGGAGAAGCAGCGCCTCTCCCTGATTGTTACATAGCCTCCATCTCCTTGTGGACAGCTTTCTTGATAGTGTCGAGAGCGCACTTGTAGCCTTCCTCGAAGCCTTCTTCGTATTCAGGGCTGCCTTCGCGCATTGACATACGTCTGTACGAACGATGATATGAACGCCCATATTCCCTGCCGGGAGCATCGCCTTCTCTTATTTCCCACATTCTATTCATAGCTATTCTGTGTTTATGGATAGCTTTTCAATCAGCAAGTCCAACTTGCCAGACAGGTCGTTTACCTTTCCACGAAGGGAACTTATCTCCTCATCGCGCTCACGCTTCTCCGCATATTCGGGGTTGAGCTGCCCCATAATGTCATCGCAGGATTTGATGATGTCGTTATGATAGTTCACGCTCGATATCACCTCCTGACTTTTCTGCTTCAGGGACAATACCTCGGCATTCATAGCGTCCCTGCTGTCCGATATCACTGCCGCCTCACCATTGCAGAACGTATCTGCTATGTCAAGAGAGGGTGGTATGCCATTAAAATTATAGCTACCGCTATCAGTCTTTATTGTCAAGTCCACTACCATCTCCTGCTGTGTCGTATATGTAGGTGACAGTTGATACTTCGGATGCACCATTGGCTGGTTTACTATATAGCCTTGTTCCAAGCGGAACGGCTTGCCTTTGAAGAGTACATACGCCCTGCTGTTGGGCCTTGCTGATTGAAACATATGCTTATCCTATTAGTTGTAAAATGTTGCTTGTACGGTCATAGAAGACCAGATAAATACCTGCGAGCAAATCTGCGCAAGTCACAGAAGTGCCGCCTGCCTTTGTCAGCAGTATCGTCTCACCACCCATACTGAACTGTACGGGGAGCGCTGCACTTGCTGTATCAGCAGGAACGGCAATCTTCACTGCTATCAACCCAGAGAAGCGAGGACTCGCCATAAACTGAGGATTGAAAGTGAAGGTCACTGCCGTTGCCGAAGCCGTCACATTCTGCGACTCGATGCACGGAATGCCGTTGATGTTTACTCTGTTGAAAAGGAAGCTTGTTGCCATAGCACAGTCCTCCTATCCCCAGATGTTGCCCTGATATCCGTATCCGAAGTAGTTACCCATATAGGGTGTAGTAGAGACGGCAGTAAGCTGAGGCCACTGTACAGGAACAGTCTGCGGCTGTTTGGCAGCAAGCTCAGTAATCTTCTGGTCGAGTGCGTTGAATGCACCGAGGAAGCGTTCTGTCTGCCTGTTCTCAGAGATGGTAGAGCGAAGCACGCTGTTGTCGGCGAGCAGGCTGTCTATCTTGCTCTGCATATCGCGCTCCTTGGCGGCACAGAACTGGTCGTTCATTGCGACAGTCTGAGCGTTGATGGCGCCGATGATATTGTTGGCATTACGGTCTGCCTGTGAGCCAAGCTGGTTGGTCTGGTTCAGCGTTGCAATCTGCGACTCGTACCCCTGCTTGGTTGTGAGAAGCCTGTTCTCGCAGCAGCATTGTGCGAGCTGAGAAGCGATGGCACTGTTGCCTGACTGAATAGAGTTGATAATCTGAGGCACGCTCACAGCCTGTTGCAGTGCGATGTTGCTGAGTGCGCCCTGAATAGTAGCGATAGCTGAGCTTACCTGACTGTAGTCCTGACCAAGCATAGTTGCGAGATTCTGGGTAGCCGCACGTGATGCCTCACCATTAGAGTTGATGGCATTCATAAGAAGCTCGCGTCCTGCATTGTTGTCAATCTGGTTCGACAGGAATCCAGCACCGGCACCTGCGCCGCCGCCAAAGCCGCCGAATCCACCCCAGCCATTGCCAAAGAACAATCCGAGGAGGAAGCCAAGGATGCCGCCACCCCAGCCATTGCCATTGAGCAGGCCATTGTTATTCATTGCCCAGTACGGGAATGCGCTGTTCGCATCCTGTCCGAACACATACGTTTTTGAGGTTTCACCTTCCATAGTAATTTCGATTTAAGAGTTTGACATTGTTGTTAGCTAACGATGACGAAATTACTACGACGCAACAGCGAAGAACAACGATGCCACAAAACGAAAAAACCCCGCACAGAACACTGTGCAGGGCCTATTACAATGGCAGCGTCTTTATTGTTTGGCTATCTTCCTTATCTCTTTTTCCACCCAGAACAACTCTTTGAAACCGGGCACTTTCTTTCCTTGCGGCAACTTACCTTCGCGCACCATCTTGTCGAACTTGCTGCGACTGATGTTAAGATATGTGTATGCCTGATATTTGCTCCAGTAACCATCACGTCTGGTATATGTGCGCAACGCTTTTATAAGCCTCGTTGTCTCTATCTCGTCAAGCGTAGAGTTGCCGGCGTCGATATCATCAACTATCTTGAGAAGCAACTGCTTCAATGCGCCCAACATAATTTTTCCCTCCTGTATAAATGTAGTATTAAGAATAAGAACAATGCAGTAATGAACACGTGTATGCTCAGTATAGACTCATTCGATATCGGCAGACCTATTGTGTAGTCTATTATGTTCAATAGGTGTATCGTAGCAACATAGTATATAAACATTCTATGATATACACAGAAACGAAAGACAAGCGATGCAATATAGATAAACACCAGTGGTATGAAAGATGTGCCACCAATGAATGACAAAGCTGGTGCCTCTATGTCCATAAAGTATAATACCGAGTTAAAGGCTTCGCATATTGCCAGTAACATCGGTATTATCTTTAACGTACCTATAAGGATTTTTACACTACGTTTATTTAAGCTTTCCTCCGCAGCCATAGTTTCCGGGATGTACTCCTGTCTTTGGTGAAGACGGCTTTGGTCTACCTACCTTTATCGCCTTTTTCTTCGACTGGTTTTGCTTCTTTACTTTCTTTGCCATCTCCATTATTTATTTTTCTACTATTGACGAATGCGCCAGAGTCTACGTCTTTAAGCATTCTGTCGAGTCCATATTTAGCAAGAGTGGCTGTCAGATTATCCACTACTGTACGCAGCTCGTTCATTTGTTCCTTAAGCTGAGAGTTTTCCGAACGTACGTGTTTTATCTCATCGCGAAGAGTCGCATTCTCATTAAGCACGTTCTCAAGTCTTGCGCTTGTATCGTCTGACAGTTTCTGGTAAAAGTCAAGGGACTGTTGCATATTGGTTATGGCGAGGTTGTCAACCTCCTTGTTGTATTTCTTCCTTCCGAGGAGGAAGCCAACAAGTGCTCCGACTATTGTCGTTATCAAATTGCCTAACCAATATTGAGTATCCATCTCTTGCTGTTGTTTCTATAACAAAAATAAAATATGATTCTATAGAATATGCGGGTATAAATTCTTTACTTTTGCGGCAATAAACAAAACGCTTAATTTAGCACTCGTCCACATAATTAAATGGTGCGGACACTCGCTACTGCATTCCTTGGCGGTTACGCCTAGGTCGGGTGTATCCTGCTAAGCTCTGCCACTGAGCTACCAACCCCATCCGCCTCTCGGATGGAAGAAAAGGGAAAAGAGCAAGTCTGCCAAGAACGAATTGTTTTGGATGGCGCAGCCCAGCTCTGGCATTACATCCGTCATCTTCTCCGGGTGCTCGATGCATTCTTTAGCAAAGACGCCAATCTCGTCATTTAACATCTCTGCCGCTTCTTCTGCGGTTTTCCCGTCCGATTGAAGGTACTGATATTTCCCATGTAGTTCTTTCCAGTCCATTTATGCTATTTTTAAGTAAATCGTGTAAAATGGTGCGGGCCCTCGCTACTGCACTCCTTGGGAATTACCCCGTGGTCTGTCGCCATCCAGCACTGCACTCTGGTAGGCTCAGGGGCTCAGGCGAGGGCATTACTACAGCCCCTTTTTCAATGCCGCACCTTAGTCTTCTTTGAATTGTGCAATCTTGTCT
>Ga0310691_10006759_pt1 | contig 12172 bp, 6 predicted proteins | sample 176DNAGHGlowgp2_FD_203887 | JGI IMG/M metagenome (GOLD analysis project Ga0310691, IMG submission 203887) | Sheep rumen microbial communities from Palmerston North, Manawatu-Wanganui, New Zealand - 1766 DNA GHGlow gp2 (v2) (version 2) | ecosystem: Host-associated > Mammals > Digestive system >... | reverse complement strand
TGTACCGCTTCTTCAAGCTGTTTCCCAACCGCTCAGCCCTGTGCAATCCCTTTGACACTGCGAAGAACGAATTGGGCATGTGCCTGTTCTTCGGGTCGGAACTGTTCAGGACTACCCCGCTGGAAGCCTATAAGCGTGAGGTGGTGGCTTTGCTGCTGAAGAAGAATCACCAGACTGCCGCTCAGCAGTTGCTCGATACGTTCCCCCAGGAGATGCGCGATGTGCAGTATTTCCTGTGGACCAAGCAGTTCGCTGAGGCCTTGGAATTAGAGCCCGACAATGTGCGGGCTCTGGTGGGGCATGCCCGATGGAGTTACGAGAACGGATTCTATGAAGATGCGCTGACCGACTACGACCGTCTGCTGTTGCTTAATCCTGGCAAGACGGGATATATGCTGAACAAGGCGGTATGCCAGGTGGAGCTGAAAGACTATGACGAGGCTTTGCAGTCGCTGTTCCAACTGAACTACGAACATCCCGACGACCAACGGGTGAACAGAGTGCTGGCATGGACCCTGACATGCGCTGGCAAGCTGGAACAGGCAGACAGGGTCTATCAGCAAGTACTGGCAGGCGAGCATGCTGCCCAGGAGGATAAGACCAACTATGGCTATTGCCTGTGGCTGCAGGGACGTGTCGACGAAGCCGCCAGGCTGCTGAAGGGCTGCAACAGGCTGGACGAAGCGTGGCTTCGTGAGCATGGTATCGGTCGTGTGGAAACGATGATGATGCAGGCTGCAATAAACGGGTAGTCTTCCCCCGTGCCTTAGAGCAGGGGTTGCAGCAGATGGGCAAACCATCCTACGAATTTCTGCCAGCCCGTACGGAACTCATCCCACGATTGCGGGGTCAGCAGAAATGATTTCTGCTTGTCGCGCCAGAACATGTCGTCCAGCTCCCGGGTAGTTGCCGGGTCGACGATGACGGCATTCTCCTCAAAGTCGCACTTCAGACTGCGGGCATCGAGATTGGTGCTGCCTACCGTACAGTATCGCCCGTCAATCATCATAATCTTGGAATGGTGGAACCCGGGCTTGTAAAGCCATATCGTAGCGCCCCGCTTCATCAGCTTGTGGGCCTGGTAGAGGGCGCAGTCGGGCGTGAGGGGAATGTCGCTCTTGGCTGACAGCATGATTTCCACTTTCACACCTCTTCGGATGGCACGGGTCAAGGCTCGTGTCAAGGTGGGTATCAGGGTGAAGTAGGGGTTGATGATGTGGATGGAGTCCTTGGCCTGGTCGATGGCATTGATGTAGAAGGTGCGCATAATCTTAGGTGTCACATGGGGCTCGCGATTGATGATGCCCACCATCTTGCGGCCTGCCGTGTGCGTGGTGTCGGGCTTCAGGCCATGGAACACCGTTGGCGTTCCTCCGCGATAGTATTTCATGCCGTGGACGTCCTGTCCTGTAGTGCGGTTCCAGATGCGCAGGAAGATGGCCTGTAGCTCGTTGACGGCATCGCCTTCTATGCGGCAGTGCATATCGCGCCATTCTCCCACTTGTTCCGTACCTTTTATATAATAGTCGGCCACATTCATGCCGCCCGTATAGGCTATCTTGCCATCAATGACTACAATCTTACGATGGTCGCGCCCGAAGATATGGTTGACCCAGGGGAAGCGGATGGGGGAGTATTCCACTATCTCGATGCTGTCCTGGCGCAGCGCCTTCAGATGGTGCTTCTTCAGGGGCTGGTTGTTGCTGTCGTTGCCAAAACCGTCGAACATGGCACGAACCTCAACACCCTCGCTGCGCTTCTCGCGCAGGATGTCGAACAGCAGTGAGGCTATCGAGTCGTTGCGGAAGTTGAAGTACTCCAGATGAATGCTGCTCTTTGCCTGACGGATAGCCTTGAACATGTCGTCGAACTTCTGTTGTCCGGACATCAGCAGTGTGACGCTGTTGTCGTGTGAGAATCGGATGCCACTCTGTCGCAGAGTTTCTACAATCAATGAGTCGCTGGTCTGTGCCTGGGTGGCTCTGGGATTGCAGAGGCACAGGAACACAGACAGTAGCAAATTAAGTTTTCCTGAAAACATTATAAATGATTACCTTTTATATTTCATTCGATACTCGAGTGGGGTCATGCCAAACTTATCCTTGAAGATGCTGGCAAAGTTCTCTGCGGTCTGGAATCCCACGTTGATGGCCAGCTCGCTCATGTTGATGTTGGTACTTACCAGCAGCGTGCAGGCATGTTTCAGTCGCAGTTCGCGCACTATCTCGGCAGGAGTCTTTGTGGTCAGGGCGCGAATCTTGTGATAGAACGGTACGCGTCCCATACCCATGGCCGATGCCATCTCTTCCAGGCTAATCTGTCCGCGGCTCATGTTCTGTAGCACAAACTGCTCTACGTTGCGCATCAGCTGCTGGTCCATGGCGTTGTTCATGGAGTAGTCGCCAATGGTGTTGTCTCCATAGTACTGCTTCATGAGCATCATGCCTTGGTTCACGGGCTCCTCCTGTGCAACCGGCTGTTGCTCTTCCTCGTGCGGAGCAGTTTCTGGCTGGCCATCAGCGGGCAGCTGCTTGCCCTGGCCCACATCGTTGTAGTTGAACGAGGCGGTGGTCATACTGGCATTGCGGCTCTCCAGACGGCGTGTCTCGCGACCCTCAATGGTGGCGTTCTCCATCTCGATAGGACCGAGGCCCATCAGCTTGTTGAACCGCATCACGGCATCGGCAATGTTGAACGGCTTGGCCAGATAGTCGTCGGCTGCCAGCGTGATGTTCTGGTCTACCATGTCTTCTTGTGACAGCACCCCATCGGTGAGCAGCACAAACTTGGTCTTGCTGCGGCGTGGGTCTTGTTTGAACTGGTTGCACAGCTCGCTACCTGACATGTAGTCCATGTCCTGCTTGCAGACTACAAGGTCGGCATTCAGCATCTCGATATCGGGCAGGGCAGCCTTGATATTATCGTAGGCATGGAAGTCGTAAGCCTCGTGCAGGTGGGCTCGCATGAATGTAAGGAACTCGCGGCTATTGTCGATGAATACCACCACGAACTTCTTCTGCTGGCTCTCGAAGCGCAGCGGCTTGATGTCGGCAGTCAGCTCCTTTACCGAAGGATCGGAGATCAGGGCTACTTCGCCCCGGTCGTTCAGCTCCATCTTGTCCTTGGCACTTGACTCGGCTTTCTTCTCGGGATTCTCCAGTGTCGACTGCATTTCCGAGATACGGGTAATGACCTGCAGCAGTTGGAAGTGGAGCGAGTTGAGCTGCTCCTGTCCCTCTGCGTTGTCCATCTGCATGGCCAGGTTGCCTATGATAGAGGTCATACGGGCCATGGGCTGGCGCAGCTCGTCGCTGGTCATCTTGATTTCCTCGCGCTGTCGTTTCAGTTCGTCAATGACGGTGCGTTTGCCTGCCCACATCTTCTTCAGCTTCTTATAGCCATAGCGCCAGATGATAATGGCGAGTATGATAACGGCCAGATACACTGTAAGCATCCACCATGATATCCACCAAGGACGGTCGACGACAATTTCTATTGTTCGCTCCTGGTTGCTCAGGGCACCATTGGCACTTACCGCCTTCACATGGAGCGTGTAGTTGCCGCTGGACAGATCCTGGAATCGCACACCGTGCAGCAAGGCATCACCATTGCGCCAGTCGTTATGCAGGCCTTCCATCCAGTACATGAACTGCAGGCGCTCGCCTTGGTTGTAGTTGCCAGCGGCAAACTTGATGGTAATGTCATTCTGCGAGTTGGCCAGCTCTATCTTGCTGCTTTCGTTCAGGGCCTGGGTCAGCAATACTCGTCCATTGTATTCGTGTCCAATCTTGATTTCCTCTTCTCCCACCAAAAGCTGTGTCAGCATTACTCGTGGAAGCGACTCCGCATCATCTCTGCCACTCTCGCGTACCCAGTTGACACCATACAGACCGCCAAAGACCACGTTGCCGTCGCGGCGCGTCATGATGGCACCCAGGTTGAACTCGTTGCTCTGCAGACCGTCGTAGACGCTGTAGTTGTAGATGCCGTAGTTGAAGGTCCCGTCCTCGTAGTTGCGCTGGATGACAATACGGCTGATTCCGTTGCTGGTAGAGATCCAGATGTTGTGGTTCTTGTCTTCTGCAATACCGCATATCGAGTTGTTGCACAAGCCGTCTTTCTCTGTCAGCTGGCTCAGCTCGTCGGCCTCCAGGTTCAGGATGTTGATGCCTTCACGCGTACCCACCCATATCAGACCGCGGGAGTCTTCGAACACCTGAGTGATATAGTTGTTGGTGAAAGGCTTTAAGTTAGTTGAGTTACCTGTCAATACTTTCTTCTCGCGCGTCGAAAGGTTCAGTACTATCAGTCCTTCTGCCGAGCCAATGAGCATGTTGTTGTTCTTGCCGTAGCAGAGGGCGGTGATGTTGTTGGTGTTCAGCATGCCATTCTCACGGGTGTACGACGAGAAGGTGTTCATCTTGGGGTTGAACACCTGCAGACCGCCATTGGTGGCAATCCAGAGGTTGCCTGACTTATCGCTGCACAGCGCATTGATATGGTCGTCAATCAGGGTCAGCGAGCTGTCGCGAGCCATGGAGTATATCTTGCCTATGCCGTGCTGGATGCGGGTCAGACCGTTCTGCTTCGAACCTACCCACAGGCTACCGTCGGGGGTTGTGGCCATGCACGACACCTTGTTGCTGGCCAGTGTGCCGGTATATCCTATGATACCCTTGTTGCCAGTGCCATACCATATGGTACTGTCGTTGGCCTGGGCGATGGCAGTGATGTCGCCGTTCAGGTTGCTGGCAAACTTATAGATGTTGTCACCGTAGTATGCCACGCCCGACTTCTCAGTGCCTACCCATAGCAAGTCGGTGTCGTCTACATAGACGCTCTGTATGGCGATTGCTCCGTCGTTGATGCGGTGGTCGTTGATGCTGCGGGGGTCAACGAACTCCATCTCGTAGTTGTTCACGTGAATGCGTACCAAGCCGGAACGGTCGGTTCCTATCCAGATGTTGCCTCTTCCGTCGCCTGCCATTCCGTTTACGCTATGGTCTACGGCAATGCCGGTTAGTCCTAAGCGGTCGCCGATGGTCGTGTTCCAGTTGTCGGCATTCTTGTTATAGACCATCAGTGTACCCTGACCGTACAGCCAGATGTTGTCCGACTGGTCTGCAAACACCTTGAGGCTCTTGCTCTTGCGCAGGTTGTGGCCGGCAATGTAGTCCGTCTGCCACACCGTATGCTGCTGGTGCATGATGTCGCAGCACACCAGTCGGCCGTCTTCATAGACTAGGATGACACCGTCGCGACATTCGCCAATGGATACGATGTTGCCCTGGGGGATACCATGTGCGTCGTTGGTATAGGTGAACTCGTAGTCGGTCTGCTGCTGCATGTTGTAGGCAATGACACCTTTGTTGGGTATCGAGGCCCAAAAGTTCTTGTGCTGGTCCACATACACCACATTGGGCTTACCCACGATGCCCATGCTGGCATATACCTGTTTCAGGTCGCGCTCGAAACTCTCTGTCTGGGGGTGGTATATGCAGAAGCCGGCGGCAGTCTCTACCCACAGGTTGCCATCGAGCATCTCCTGCAGGCTGACGATATAGCTGTCCGACAGCGACGAGCCGTCTTGCGAGTTGCTCTGGAAGTTCTTGAAGGTGTAGCCGTCAAACCGGTACAGACCGGCAGGCGTACCAAACCACACGAAGCCGCGCTGGTCTTTCAGGATGCAGTTGATCTGACTGCTTATCAGGCCGTTTCTTGCATCCAGGGTTTTAAACAGATAAACAGCTGCAGCTGCCATGGGCAGTGCCAGCATGAGGACTAATAGTATCTTCTTCAGCTTATTCATAGTCTCTGTTGTTTTTTATAGTACACATGCGTAGCGGTCGACGATGCCGAGCAGTCGGTGTTCCTCGTCAACGACGAGCACGTTATGTATCTTATATTGGTTCATTGTCTTTTGAATGTCTGAGATCTTGGCTTCGAGTCCTACGGTCTTGGGATTGCGGGTCATGATGTCGCCCACGGTGCGGTTGAAGAACTCGGCTTGCCAACGCTCCATGGCCCGGCGGATGTCACCGTCGGTGATGAGCCCGCTGACGATGCCGTCCTTGATGGCTACTCCCAGTCCCAGCTTGCCTTTGCTCACCAGGATGATCGCCTCGCCCAGGTGCATCTCCTCCGTCAGCAGTGGCAGGTTCTCGGTCAGCATCACGTCCTGAGCGGTGGTCAGCAGACGCTTGCCCAGTTCGCCGCCAGGATGGAACTGTGCGAAATCCTGTGGCTTGAAATGGCGCTTCTCCATCAGTGCCACGGCCAGGGCATCGCCCATTACCAGTGTTGCCGTGGTGCTGCTCGTGGGAGCCAGATTCAGCGGACAGGCTTCCTTCTCCACGCTGATGTTCAGATGGCATGTGGAGTACTTGGCCAGCAGGGACTTGGGATTGCCGCTCATGGCAATAATCGGTATCTCCATGTGTAGCACCATCGGGATGAAACGCAGCAGCTCGTCGGTCTGTCCTGAGTTGGAGATGGCCACTACCACATCGCCTTTCGACATCACGCCAAGGTCGCCATGAAAGACATCCAGCGGGTTGATGAAGAACGATGGCGTTCCGGTCGAAGCCAATGTCGCTGCAATCTTGGCACCGATGTGTCCGCTCTTGCCGACACCTGTGACTATCACCTTGCCGTGACACTGCATAATCAGCTCTACGGCGCGGTCAAAGTTTTCGTCCATCTGGGGTATCAGGTTCAGCACCGCCTGTGCCTCATCTTGGATACATTGTATTGCGTATTCTCTTATTGTCATTTTGTCATATTTTGCTAGTTTTCCTAGTTATCCTAGTTGTCCTAGTCATACTAGTCCAACTAGTTTTACTAGTCCCGCTAGTTTCTTACTAGTTCTTTTATCAGCCCTTCCAGCTTGTCGAGCTCCAGCATGTTGGCTGCATCGCTCAGACCTTGGTCTGGGGTGGGGTGTACCTCAAAGAAATAGCCCGTGGCCCCGAAGGCCTTGGCTGCGAGAGCCATCTGCGGCACGAAGCGGCGGTCGCCGCCTGTCTTCCCGCCGGCTCCCCCCGGTCGCTGTACGCTGTGGGTGCAGTCCATGATGACGGTGGGCACCAACTCCAGCATATCGGGGATATTGCGAAAGTCCACCACCAGATTGTTGTATCCCATCATGTTCCCCCGTTCTGTCAGCCAGATGTCGCTGGCACCGGCATCGCGGGCTTTCTCTACCGGGTAGCGCATATCCTGGCCGCTCAGAAACTGAGCTTTCTTGATGTTCACCGTGCGCCCTGTCCTGGCAGCAGCCACCAACAGGTCGGTCTGGCGGCAGAGGAAGGCGGGAATCTGTAGCACGTCGACCACTTCCCCTGCAGGCTGGGCCTGCCAGGCTTCGTGGATGTCGGTCAGCAGCCGCAGACCATATTTCTCTTTCACGTCGCTCAGCATCTGCAGCCCTCTGTCGATGCCCGGTCCTCGGAAAGACCGTATTGACGTGCGGTTAGCCTTGTCAAACGAGGCCTTGAATATAATGTCAGTCCCCTGTTCCTTGTTGATTTCCACCAACTTGGCTGCTACGATGTCCAGCAGTTCTGCCGACTCAATCACACAGGGACCTGCAATGAATGTCTGTCTCATCATAGAGTTAGTTATGCATATTACCTTGCAAAGGTAAGCATTTTTCTTCTAATCACAAACTTTTCGCAACTTTTTTGCTTTTTTTCTCACCTCTCCACTCTCGAACTATCAACTCTTGATATGTACATCCTGCTGTGGGAACGGTATCTCGATGCCGTTCTGGTTCAGGGTGTTGTAGATGAGCTCCAGCGTGTCGCTCACTACGTAGGCTTTCTTGGGAGCCTCAGCCCAGATGAACATCTTCAGGTTGATGCCCGAGTCGGCTAATTCGCCCACCACCGACTTGGCTTGCTTCTTCTTATCGGTGAATCGGTGTTTGTGCTGGTTGACAGCTGTGTCTACCAGCTCCATCACCTGCCCCAGGTCTGAACCGTAGGCCACGCCGTAGTTTACCACTGCCAGCACATAGCCGTGGTTGCGTGTCAGGTTCTTATAGTTGTTGCTGAACAGTTGCGAGTTCTGGAACGTAATGATTTCTCCATACAGCGACTCGATGACGGTCGAGGTGTAGCTGATATTGCTTACCTTGCCCATGGTGCCGTTCACCTCAATCCAGTCGCCAACCTTGATGCGGCCTGTCATCAGGGATGCACCGTAGAAGATGTTTTCGATGATGTTCTTCGAGGCAAAACCGATACCAGTGGACAGCCCTCCGGTGATGGCCAGCAGCCAGGAGACGCTGATATGTAGGATGCTCAGCGACAGCAGTACCCACATTCCCCAGATAAGAATCTGGATGACGTTCTTCATCATGGCCGTGCGGCTTTCTGCTGTCGAGGGGTCTGTGGTTTCGAAGTGCAGGTGGATGAGCTTGAGCAGTGTCTTGCTGAGGTAGGTGAAGAGAAACCACAGGCATACCACGATGGTAATCTTGATGATGCTGATCTGGAAATTCTTCTGGTTGATGAAGTGATAGTTGAAGATGCGCCAGCAGAGGTCAGAGAGGTTGAACACGTCGGCCGCCCACCAGATGCTGATCATGACACTCGCAACGGCCAGTGAAGGTAGCATCACCTTGTACATCAGGTAGTAGGCCCATGTCTTGGTGATGGGTTTCTCGGTCAGATGTCGTTTTTCGCTGTAAAGCTTCAGATACTGGCTGATGCAAGTGATGGTGAGGATGCAGGCCAGCTGCATGATCCACCAGATGAGCAGTTGTACTGACATCAGCGTGTAGCCTGTCCACGAGCATATCACGGAGGCCAGGAACACCGCCAGCGAGATGTAGGTATAGAACATATCCGAGCGAGGCACGTTCTGGTTGTGCCGTCCGATGACGTTCCACTGCCATAAGGCACAGACCAGCAGCACAGGGGGAAACAATATGTTAACCAGCTCGCTGGGTATCAGGATGATGCGGAAGGCAATGACGAGGAATCCTACCACTATCAGCGGTGTATAGATGCGGAAGGCACTCTTGATCTGGTCGCCGCTGACGCGCAGCAGCAGCGAAATCAGTATGACGGCCAGCAGCCAGGCATAGGTGACCAGCAGGTTGGCTGCCATGATAAAGAAGTTCTGTTCTACCGTAGCCAGCGTGACGCCCAGAATCAGCGCAAAGGTGATGGTGGTGGTGGCCATGGTGATGCAGGCGCGTTTCTTCATGAATTCCTCGGTGCGGAAGCGCCGGGGTACTATGAAGCGTATGGCTGCGAAGTTGAGTGCCGATGCAATGATGGCATAGAAGATGACGCTGATCAGCAGACCGAATATCCAGCGGCTGTCCCATTGCGAGTTGTCTGTGGGCTGGTACTTCTTGCTCACGGTCTCCGTCATCTGGTGCCAGTAGCGTCGCCAGTTCTTCAGGATGGAGAAGTAGGAGTCGCCGCCGTTCTTGAAGATACTGGTCTGGATGTCGTTGTAGCGCTTCTGCGCATAGTCGTTCATTCGCGACAGGCGTTGGTCGGTCAGCTCGTAGATCTTGATATACTCCTGCAGCGTCTCGCGGTTTTCTTCCAGCGAGTTGCGAATGCTCGAGGCCAGTGTCAGACACACGTTGCGGTCGGTACTGGTACGTGCGTCGAACAAATTGGTCGGCATGGCCTTCAGGCTGGTAATCAGCGAGTCGTAACGCGCTATGTCACCCTCGGCCTTGCCCATGAAAGCCTTGAAGGGCAACTGCTGGCGGCGGAATTCCTGGTAGAGCTCCGTGGCCTCATGACACGCATAGGTCAGGTCGAACAGGTATTCATGCTTCTGCGAATAGAGCATCAGCGAAATCTGGTTCGAGCGCTTCATGATGGATATGAGCTGGCTGCGCACCAGCTCGCTCTGCTTCCTGTCCATCTCCATGCGTTCCGACAGGTCACGGTGATAGTCGGTCAGTTCCGTGCGCAATATCTGTAGTGTCTGGCTGAGATCTTTCTCCTTCAGCACGGCTTGAGCCTGCAGCACACTCAGCAAGATGACAATAAATAGTATGGTCCGCCTCATTGTAGCTTGATTTTGTGCGCAAAGGTACGAAAAAATTGAGAATTAAGAATTAAGAATTAAGAATTATTTCGTACCTTTGCAGAAAAAAGAAAAGAATGATGATACTTATAGCCGACAGTGGGAGCACCAAGACAGACTGGACGCTTCTGCATTCGCCCCATCCCCATAGCTGGGATATCGTGGCCACTTTTCACACTCAGGGCATTACGCCCATTCATCAGACCACTGACGACATCCGTCAGATTCTGGCTCACGAGCTGCTGCCGCAGCTCTCCACCTTCTCGCGCGCCTCGCTCGTCAACTCGCGCGCGCTGGAGACACCACTGCTCTCGCAGATACAGGTGTTCTTCTACGGCAGTGGCTGCACACCGGCTCATGTGCCGATGATGAAGCGCATACTGGCCGAGGTGTTCCCGTCAGAGAAAAATGAGATTCAGAGTGACCTCATGGCGGCAGCCCGCGCCTTGTGCCAGCATGAGGAGGGCATCGCCTGTATCCTGGGCACTGGGGCCAACAGCTGTCTATACGACGGCAACGGCATAGTGCAGAACACGCCCGCTCTGGGATATATCCTGGGCGACGAGGGCAGTGGGGCGGTGCTGGGAAGACTCTTCATGAATGCCATCTTCAAGAATCCCTTGTTCGTCGACATACGCGACAGCTATCTCAAGGAGCAGAAGCTGACCCAGGCTGATGTTATTAATAAGGTATACCGCGAGCCAATGGCCAACCGGTTCCTGGCCACCACTTCGCTTTACATCAGGGAACATCTGGCCAATCCGCTGCTCAGCGACCTGGTGAAGCAGAACTTCCGGCAGTTCTTCCGTTCCAACATCGTGCCTTACCAGCGGCCCGACCTGCCCGTCCATTTCGTGGGGTCTATGGCTTCCACCTATCAGCGGCAGCTCGAAGAGGCTGCACAGGAAGAGAACTTCCACATCGGACACATCCTGCAGAGTCCCATGGAGGGACTTATCGCCTATCATGGACAATAATCCCACTAAAACCAATAACTCTGATGAAAAGACAACTATTACTACTGGCAGCTGCTGTCATCACACTGGTGGCCTGCCAACAGAAGCCGCAGACTGAGACAGACAACTTCGTGCGGGTGGAAAACGGACACTTCGTGCGCGCAGGCAAACCTTATTATTATGTAGGCACCAACTTCTGGTATGGTGCCATACTGGGTTCCGAGGGCCAGGGAGGCAATCGTGAGCGCCTGCTGAAAGAGCTGGACGAGATGAAGCGCATGGGCATCGACAACCTGCGCATCCTGGTGGGCTCGGACGGTGAGCGGGGAGTCAAGACCAAGGTGGAACCCACGCTGCAGGTATCACCCGGAGTGTATAACGATACCATACTGGCCGGACTGGACTATCTGCTCATGGAGATGGGCAAGCGACAGATGGTGGCAGTGCTCTACCTCAACAATTCGTGGGAGTGGAGTGGGGGCTACGGCTTCTACCTGGAGCATGCCGGACTGGGCAAGCAGCCCCGTCCCGACGAGGTAGGCTACTCGGAATTTATGAAGGCGATGACTCAGTTTGCCACCAACGAAAAAGCCCACCAACTGTTCTACGACTACGTACGCTTCATCCTTGGCCGTACCAACCGCTATACGGGACTCAAGTACACCGATGACCCCGCCATCATGTCGTGGCAGATAGGCAATGAGCCGCGAGCCTTCAGCAAAGAGGCCTTGCCTGCCTTCGAGAAGTGGCTGGCTGAGGCGGCAGCCCTCATCCGCTCGCTTGACAAGAACCACCTCATCTCCGTGGGCAGCGAGGGCTCGTGGGGCTGTGAGAACGACCTGAGCTCCTGGACGCGCACTCTTGCCGACAAGAACATCGACTACGGCAACGTACACCTATGGCCCTTCAACTGGGGCTGGCTGCGCAACCAGGCTGGGGAGAACCTGCAGACTGACTCTACCATGCAGGTGGCCCTGAAGAATACGATGGACTATATCGGGCAGCACCTTGCCGTCTGCGACTCGCTGGCCAAGCCCTTGGTGATGGAGGAGTTCGGATTTCCACGTGACAAGTTCTCATACGACAAGAAGAGCACCACCCAGTGGCGCGACATCTACTATCGCCAGGTGTTCAGTGCCGTATCTGACAATGCCTCT
>Ga0310691_10006757_pt1 | contig 12174 bp, 4 predicted proteins | sample 176DNAGHGlowgp2_FD_203887 | JGI IMG/M metagenome (GOLD analysis project Ga0310691, IMG submission 203887) | Sheep rumen microbial communities from Palmerston North, Manawatu-Wanganui, New Zealand - 1766 DNA GHGlow gp2 (v2) (version 2) | ecosystem: Host-associated > Mammals > Digestive system >... | reverse complement strand
GCCCGGATCCCCAATCGGGAAGTGCTCAGGATCTACCAGGACCAGATCGGCGACTGGTTCAGAGAATCGGTCAAGACATTTGATGTGCAGTCATTCTATGCAGCCATGGAGCAGGGGGACGCCGCGCGGGCGGAACAGATTCTGACGGAAGAATTCATGTCAGCCATGAGTTTTTACGACACCGCTGAAGCCTTTTATCATGGAGTATTACTGACCTTGATGCAGCTGAACCGGAACTACCTGTGCACAAGTAACAGGGAGAGCGGGCAGGGAAGGTTTGATATTATGGCCAAACAGAGAACGCGCTGGGATCTGGCGTTTGTTATGGAGGCAAAAGTCCCAAAAAAGCCTTCGGATATGCTTTCTGACGCTCGGGAGGGAGCAAAACAGATTGCGGAAAAGGAATACCGCACCGAGCTGCAGCGGGAAGGATACGGGAAAATCATGACCTATAGTATCTCCTTCTGTGAGAAACGATGCCGCGTGGTTCAGGGAGAGACTTTCAGTCTTTCGGCAGATTCCTGAACCTGCTTTTCCGGAGGTAAAGGCGTCAAAAAGGCTTTTGGACATGATGATGACGGGAAGTAATAGGTTTTATGGCTATTTCGTGTGCTTCCCGGAAATACCTTCTTCAGATACAGCCTCCTTTCCACGACGGGCCTTTTCGTCATTATTTCCGGCATCATGTCGTGACAGATGACTGTCAGCAGCCCTTCACATATGAATTTGACAATCTGGAACACTTCCTTGACATCGGGAGGGAAGCTTTGCATAATCAAAGCAGAAAACGATGCTTATTTATTTGCGGAGGAAACAGGATGAGGTAATTGATAAGCACACAGAGTCTTAGGAATAAATGTCCAATGAGAATAGATTGTTCAGGTGAAATGACATGTACTACAAGCTGAAACCTCAGTACTGCCTGCGGGGCTGGCAGTATCTGCCTTACTCGATCGTTGACCGCAAACTCGGTGAAAACCTGTTTGTGGATAAAGAAATGTTCGATACGGTCGAAATGTGCAACGGGCTGGTTGATTTCAGCCTGCCGCTGTTTTCCGAAAGCATCCGAAAGCGCCTTCAGGATCTGATCAATGGGGGAGTCGTTGAAGAATGTCAGTACGGTGAAGCCATTCGGGAGGATCAGAAGTATTTTCGCTATGACAACAGATTCATGAAACAGGTTCACTGGTCTGTTACCGGGAGATGCAACTGCAAATGCCGCCATTGCTATCTGTCCTGCGCGGAGAACCGGTATGGTGAGCTCCCGCATAAAGACATCATGAAAATCATCGACGATATGGGCAGGTGCGGCGTTCTTCAATGCTCCATTACAGGAGGGGAGCCCCTTGTGCGGTCGGATTTCTGGGAGATTGTCGACGCAATCAGGGACCGGGGAATTGTCATCAATCAGATTTACTCCAACGGGCTTGCGGTCAATGAGCGTTTTCTGGATGGCCTGGCCGCGAGGGGAATCTCTCCGGAACTGAATATGAGCTTTGACGGCATCGGCTTCCACGACTGGCTTCGGGGGATCAGCGGCGCGGAAAAAAAGGTTCGCCGCGCGTTTGAGCTCTGCAGGGAATACGGCATTCCAACCGGTTCCGAAATGTGTATCTGGAAGGATAATCAGGATACGCTTCGTGACAGCATCAACTATCTGGCTTCTGTCGGGTGCCGTTCTGTGAAGGTGTGCCCCATCGGCGATACAGGCGCCTGGAAAGAGGGCGGATACAACGAGGAGCACGGGATCACAGAAGATGAACTGTACCAGATCTATCTTGATTACCTGGATGACTTTTACCGGGATCTTCCCGACATCGCCATTCAGTTTGGGAGCCTCTTTGCGGGGCACGGAAAAGATCCGGACCACTATGACCTGCCGGGGGTTCACGCGGATGCTGACCCGGAAAAAGCCTGTATTTGCCTTCATGCCAGGAATAACATGTATATCTCCGTGGAGGGGAGAGCGCTGACGTGTATGGCGATTTCCAATGATGAAGCCTTTACGGAGAATTATCCGCTGGTTCATAAGGTTGGCCTGAAGGAATGCCTTACGGATTCCAGGTATATGCAGCTGATCACAACCAGAGCAAGCGAGGTCCTGGCCCATAATGAGAAGTGCGCCGGCTGCGAATACCGGAGGTTCTGCCTGGGCGGCTGCCGGGCCGGCGGGTTCATGTTCCACCCGGGGGATATTCTGGGCGCGGATGAGTCGAGCTGCAAAATGTTTATGAACGGCTGGGTTCATCAGGTGGTGAAAAAGGTCAGGCAGCTGCGGCCCACGGCGGTGTGCTCGAAAGCGAAATATTTCGAAGAAGGCGGAATGCTCTCAGGTTGATCCGAATCAGCAGCGTTCCCAGATCAATTGTCGGAGGGAATCCGGGCTGCCGTTGCGGGCAAGCCCTTGATCCAATAAAAAACAGGAGGAAAACGGTTATGACAGAAAACATGAAAAAGCTCGCGGAGGAAGCAAGCAAAAACGAGGAACTGAAAGAAAAGCTCATGAAGCTGGATGAAGGTTCACTGGATCAGGCCATCCTCATCGCAAAGGAATACGGGCTGGAGCTGACGGAGGAAGACCTGAAGCCGGAGAACAACCAGTCGGAGGAGGATGAAAAATTATCCTTCGATGAACTGGATGTAGCCGCCGGCGGCGATGGCTACGGAAAGCGGGACAAAAACGGCACGTCCTGCTGGTGTGCTTTCGGCGGAGGAAACAAGGGAAATGACGACGGACAATGTGCCTGTGTCTTGTACGGCCAGAATAAAGGTTTTGTGTGCCCCGTGGCAGGCTCCTTCGAAACCTGACGTGTAATTGGGAACATACTGCTTGCCTGGTGATAATGAAAAAACCGCTCAGGGCTTATGACCTTGGGCAGGATGTTTTTTAGTTTATGAAACGCTGCCATGAAAATCACTGCCTGTCAGGAAAAGGGCGAAGGAGGCTGGAAAGATGAACAGGCTGAGAAGAGCGCTCCTGCTGCTGGCGGTTTGCGCCTTTGCGATGATGTGCGGATCGGCCGCGGAGGAAAAGACAGCCTATACCGACGTTGTGATTCTTTCCACCACCGATCTGCACGGAAAATGCTGGGATACCAATGTGCTAACCGGCTCCGTGGAGAAGAATAGTATTCTTCGTATTTCCACCGCGGTGAATGAAATTCGGGAGAAGTATGGGAAGGAACATGTGCTACTGATAGATAACGGGGATCTGTATCAGGGCACGCAGGTATCAGAATACCAGCTGAAGCAGCGCCATCTGGGTCTGTCTGATGCTCCGCTGGTCATGGCTCTTTGCCTGAAGGAAATCGGCTATACGGCGTCGGTGCCGGGCAACCATGAATTCAACTACCCCTGGGACCTGATGCGGGAAACCTACATGTGGCTGGAGGAGAACGGTATTCCAGTGCTGGCGGCCAATATCTGCGGAGATGGAACTGAAGCAGGAATGAATGCAGGGGACAGCGTCTTTACGCCCTATATTATCCGGGAAATCACTGTGAACGGGCACACGCATAAAATTGGCATCCTGGGACTGGAAAACTGTGACATTCCCCGGTGGGATCTGCCAGATAACTATCCGGGGCTTCGTTTTGTGCATCCCGGCAATTCGGACTTCTCCATGACGGAAGAGGTAAATCTGTTCCTGCCGAAGATGAAGGCGCAGGGATGCGAATTCATTATCGTGTCCTATCATGGAGGCCTCGGAGCAGCTGCCGGAACGGAGCTTGTGTATGGAGTCAATACTGCTAATCAGGCGCTGCGAACAATCATGGAAAGCCATGACATCGACCTGATGATCAACGGGCATGACCATACGGCTGGCTACTCCAGCAGTATGATTGCGAACGCGGACGGGCGTGAGATCCCGCTGGTCAACGGCGGTGGTCAGGAACTGACTCATATCGTTTTCCGCTTTACGGAGGATCGGGATGGAAAGCTCATCTGGGAGATATTGGAAACCGGGAACCTGGATCCCTCTCACTTTGCGGTTGATGAAAGACTTCAGGAGATCGTTCGGCCCTACGCAGAAATGGCGGAACGCTACGTGACGCAGCCTCTGGGAACCGCGGAGGGCGAATGGGACGAAAACCGGCAGTTCCTCCGGGAGCAGACGGATTCCGTGGATCTGGTAGCCGCAGCCTGCATCAGGATGACCACCAGGCGAATTGCCGAGACGGCGGAGGAGACCGGCGAACTGGCGTTGTTAGCGAAGGCAGGGACGGATCATCTGGATACGGATATTTCCATCCTCAACTGTAAGGTTGCCGAAAACTATGTGGTACATTCCGGCCCGATCTCTCTAAAAGATGTTTACCGGCTCAACCGTTTTTCAAACATGGTTCTGGTGATTCCCATGACAGGAGAACAGATCAGGGCCGTAATGGAAGAAAACGCGGCTGGGCGGCTCAGCGTGCGTGTGCATGACGGAGAAGCGTTTATCTATTCGAAAGGACACCAGAACACGCATCTGCTTTTCGGCGGGATGAACTATACCTGCGACTTGGCCAGGCCGGACGGGGAGAAGATAGTCATCGAAGGGTTTGCCAACGGCCGATCCTTTGATCCGGATATGACTTATCTGGCCGCCGTAAGCGATTACGTTCTGGGCAATGAACGGTGCGGGCTGCGGGGCTTTTCCGCGGACGACGCTATCTGGAGACAGACGGATGAAAGCGGAGAAGTAATCCAGAACCTGATCGCGGAATACATCATTCTGCAGGGTCATGTGACCCCTGCGGAATTCAACTGGACCTGGAAAAACACTTTCTCCGGAAGCCTGGAGGATACGGCGCTTCCGGAGAAAGTGGCGGTGGCCCTGGTGTCCGTGCCGAAGGATGGACAGCGCGTTGTGATCTTCAGCGAAGCGGAGCAATGCGTGATCACCGGACAGCAGATCAGCGGCTTTCTGGAGGCGGAGGCCTGGGGAGCACAGGGAAGGACCTTGAAATCGCCACGTCCCGACGCGGCCCTCGTGTTCACGGTGCAGGCCATGGAGAACAGAATGTTCCGCTTCCGTGATCCGGAGGGAAGATGGCTGGTTCTTACCGCCAATGGAATCACATTGTCGGCTGAGCCGGAGCGTGAGGAGCTGACATGGTGGACATTGGAGCCGGCTTACGGAGGCTGGAACATTGTGAACGCTGAGATGAAAAACAGAGCGATGGAAGTGCGTTATGGACTGGCTGCCGCTTCCCAGCGCGGCGAGGGAGACGCGTTCATCTTTAACTTCTATGAGCTTGAACAAGAGCGGTAATTCTGAGACGACTGAAATAAGGGAAGGGAATCAGATCTCACACTGGTGGCTTTGGCCATTGGATAAAGCTTTAATATCTTCGGGTATTTGGTCGTTTCATAATTATGAAACTGAGTATCAATTTGACAATCTGGAATACTTTCTTGACAGCGATAAGGAAGCATTACATAATTGAAAGTAGGTGTATCTGATCTGCGGACAGATCTGTAGTGGGAAAGCATGAATTATACGGAGGATCTGAGCATGAGCATTTGGGATGAAATCAACAGCACGGAACGCGACTACGCGGACACGGATATCGTCACGGCGTTTCGCAATTCGGTTCAGCAGAATGGGAATCGTACAGCCGTTGTTTTTAAGGAAAAGTCTTATACCTACGCAGAGATTGACGAGCTTTCGGAGAGAATCGCCGGCTTTCTGATCGGACAGGGAATCGGGAAAGGAGACGTCGTGTCCATCATGATTTCCCGGAGCGAGTATATGCCGATTACCTCCCTGGGCGTGCTGAAAACAGGAGCGGCCTATCAGCCCCTGGATCCGGGATATCCGGCGGAACGTCTGATGTTTATGATGGAGGACGCTGAATGCAAGCTGCTGATTGCGGATCAGGATTTGCTGGACCGCATTCCCGATTACCGGGGAGATGTTCTGCTGACAAAGGATATTCCTTCTCTTCCCGCCTGCGAAAAAGTCGGGACGCATCCCGATGCTGAGGATTTGTTTATCCTTCTCTACACATCAGGATCTACCGGCGTGCCCAAGGGAGTCATGCTGGAGCACGGAAATCTGGTGAACTTCTGCGGGTGGTACAGGGAGTATTATCAGCTGGATCCGGAATGCAGGGTTTCCGCCTACGCAAGCTTTGGCTTTGACGCGAATATGATGGAAACCTATCCCGCGCTCACAGCCGGCGCGACCCTTTATATCGTGGAGGAAGAAATCAGGCTGGATCTGATTGCCATGGAGGCGTGGTTTAACAAAAACCGGATTACCCATGCCTTTATGACAACGCAGGTGGCCCGGCAGTTTTACAGCTTCGCGAAAGTCAAAGACCTGCGATACCTGTCCACGGGAGGGGAAAAGCTGGTCCCTGTCGAACCCAGGGCGGACGGGCCCAGGCTGATCAATCTGTATGGGCCCACCGAATGCACTGTGGCCGCGACCGGGATGTATGTGGACAGGCTGTATGACAGAGTTCCCATCGGAAAGCCCCTCAGCAACACCAGGTGCTACGTGGTGGATGAGAAAGGCAATCTTCTTCCCCCGATGCAGACGGGTGAGCTGCTGATCGCTGGCCGCGGAGTGGGGCGTGGTTATCTGAAAAGGCCGGATCTGACCGAAAAAGTATTCATTCAGAATCCTTTCTCAGATGATCCTGCGTATCAGCGCGCGTACCGGACGGGGGATCAGGCAAGAATCAGACCGGACGGAAATATCGACTTTGTCGGGCGCATGGACGATCAGGTGAAGGTACGCGGGTTCAGGATTGAGCTGACAGAAGTGGAGAGCGTGATCAGAGAGTATCCGGGGATTACCGACGCGACCGTTCAGGCTTTTGAGGATGAGAGAACCGGGGAGAAATTTATCGCGGCGTATGTAGTCAGCGGGGATACGGTGGATGAGGGCCAGCTGAAAGAGTTCATCCGGGAACGAAAGCCGGCTTACATGGTTCCCTCCGTCACCATGCAGATCGACGCCATCCCACTGAACCGGAACCAGAAAGTGGACCGGAAAGCCCTGCCCAGACCGGAAAGAAAACACGAGGACTATACACAACCCGGAAACGAAGTACAGCAGCGAATCTATGACGCGGTCGCGGAGGCGCTTGGACACCGCGACTTCGGGATTGACACGGATATCTTTGAGGCAGGCCTGTCCTCTATCGGAGCGATCCATTTGAATTTGCTGCTGGCAGAAGCGTTTCAGATTCCCGTCTCGATCCAGGATTTACAGAACCATCATACCGTAGAGGAGCTGGAACAGATCCTGCGGTCCGGGAAAGCGGCCGAATCCCACGAGCTCAGGGAGGATTATCCTCTTTCCGAGACGCAGAAAGGAATCCTGATTGAATGCATTTCCCAGCCCGATACGCAGCTGTACCATATTCCGATGCTGTTCCGGCTTTCTCCCCGGATCAACGTGCAGCGGTTGAAGGAAGCGGTGGAACAGGCGATCGCGGCCCATCCCTATCTGAATGCTGTCGTATACAGTGACGATCAGGGGAACTTCCGTGTAAAGAGAAATGACGATCTGGCGGCCCAGGTCGATCTTGTCGAGACAGACAGGCTGCCGGAGGATATGTACGCGCCCTTCCAGCTGCTTGGCGGCAGGCTGTATCGGGCGGCAGTCTATGTTACGAAGGAGGGAAACTATCTCGTCCTGTATATCCATCATATCGTTACAGACGGCAGCAGCATGGGCGTCCTGATTCAGGACATCAATGACGCCTATGCCGGCGCGGTTCCGGAAAAGGAGACCTATACCGGGTATGAGCTTGCGCTGGATGAGGAGGAACTGCGAAAAACCGAAAAGTACGACAAAGCCAGGGAATGGTTTGATGGGCTCCTGTGCGATGCCGATAAGGAGATGTTGCCCCTGGGCGACGTATTCGGAGAATCTGAAAGCTATGGCGCGCTGCGCATTTCTTCCGGGCTGAACCTCGGGACGCTGGAAAGCTTCCTGGAGGAGAAACGTCTGTCGGCAAACGCGTTCTTCAACGCGGTTTTCGCATACGCATTGAGCAAGTTCACAGGGAAGAAGGAAGCGCTGTATACGACCATCTATAATGGCCGAAATGATTCCAGAATGGCCCGAACGGTGACCATGATGGTGAAGACCTTCCCTGTGCTCGCTCGGATTCAGGAGGACGCGGAGATCGCAGCCTTTGTTTCGGATATGGGACAGCAGCTGATGACCAGCATGGCTTCAGATCTGTATTCCTTTGCCGAGATCGCCGGAAAGTTTGAGATTGGCTCGGATATTATTTTCGCTTACCAGGGAGACGATTTCGATTTTAACCGGATCGGCGGGGAAAAGGCGGAGATGATCCCTGTCGAAATGCTGGAAACCAAAGCGCCGCTGCATATTGATGTGTTTGTGACGGACGGACAAATCCTGTACAATTGCGAGCATCGGAAGGATATCTTCAGTGAGGAATATATCCGCAGGCTTGTCGCCTGCCTGGAGAAGGTTGCTTCCGAGTTTATTTTCAGAAGCAGGCTCCGGGAGATCTGCCTTGCGGACGACGGCGATCTGAAGGAGATGGCCTTGTGGAATGAAACCAAAGTGGACGATCCCGAAACAGATATCGTATCCATGGTCAGAGCCGCGGCTGCCAAATACCCGGGGAACAACGCGGTGATCTTCCAGGATGAAAAATGGACATACAAAGAACTGGATGAGATATCTGAAAGAATCGCGGGATATCTGCAATCCAGGGGAATCGGGAAGGGCAAGATCGTATCCGTGCTGATTCCCAGAAGCGCTTTCATGGTGACGGTTTCGCTGGGCGTACTGAAATCCGGAGCGGCATACCAGCCCCTGGATCCCGGGTATCCCACGGAGAGACTCGAATTTATGATGAAGGATGCGGACTGCGCACTGCTGGTTGCCGAGAAAGCGCTGATGGAAAAAGTACCCGGCTACCAGGGCGAGATCCTGTATACGGAGGAGATTGCGGGCCTGCCCTCCTGCGAAACGCGGCAGGAACCCATCGCGCCGGAGGATCTGTTCATCCTGCTCTATACTTCGGGCTCCACAGGCGTTCCCAAAGGCGTGATGCTGGAGCATCGGAACCTGGCGAATTTCTGCCGCTGGTACAGGGATTTTTATCATCTGGACGAGACGGGCCGGGTGGCGGCCTATGCCAGTTATGGCTTTGACGCGTGCATGATGGATATGTATCCTGCCCTGACTACCGGCGCCTGCGTATGCATCGTGGCGGAGGAGATCCGGCTCGATCTGGCTGCGATGAAAGAATGGTTTGACCGGATCGGCATTACCCATTCTTTTATGACGACGCAGATCTGCAGACAATTCTACACCGCGTTCTCGGTTGATTCCTTAAGGTATCTTTCAGGCGGCGGGGAAGCGCTGGTGCCTGTCATCCCGAAGAGCGGAATGACGGAGCTGGTGAATGGATACGGACCGACCGAATGTACGATATTTTCGACGGTGATGCCTGTCCGAAAGGAATATGGCCGGGTTCCCATCGGAAAACCGATCCGCAACTATGCCTGCTATGTTGTGGATGAAAACATGCGCCGGCTGCCTCCGCTGATGCCGGGCGAGCTGGTGATCGCCGGCAGCGGTGTGGGCCGGGGTTATCTGGGAAGGCCGGATCTGACGGAAAAGGTCTTTATTCCGAATCCCTTTGACGATGATCCGGCTTTTGCAAGAGCTTACCGGACGGGGGATGTGGTTCGCCTTCTGCCGGACGGAAATCTGGATTTCCTCGGGCGAAACGACGGGCAGGTCAAAATCCGGGGTTTCCGGATTGAGCTGACGGAGGTTGAAAGCGTCATCCGGGACTTCCCGGGCGTCAGGGACGCAACGGTTCAGGCGTTTACCCATGAGAAGACTGAGGAGAAATATATCGCCGCGTATATCGTTGGCGACCATGAAATTGATCAGGCTGCCCTGAAGGACTTTATCAGGGAACGGAAACCTGCTTATATGGTGCCGGCTGTCATTATGCAGATCGATGCCATTCCGCTCAATCAGAATCAGAAGGTAAACAAAAAAGCGCTGCCCATCCCGACCAGACGGGATGAGGAGTCGGCATCGGAATATGCCGCGCCGGTGACGGAACTGCAGAAAAAGATCTGCGCGGTCTTTGAATATGCCCTGGGCCTGGACAAAATCGGGATACAGGAAAACTTCTTCGATGTGGGCGGTTCGTCTCTGGATGTGGCCAAGGCCGCGGTGAAGGCCACCATGGAAGAGCTGCCCATTGTTTTCAGGGATGTGTATGAACATCCGACCGTGGAATCCATGGAGAAGTATGTCCTGTCTCTGTCGGAAACTGTTCAGGAGGATGCAAAGCCTGAAGTGAAACCGACGGAGTATGGGATTCTTGAGAAAAACACCCCGGATCATCTTTCGGAGCTGGAAACATCTGATATCGGGGATGTGTTGTTAACCGGCGCCACCGGTTTCCTGGGAATCCATGTATTGAAGGAACTGATTGACACGACGGACCACAGGATCTTCTGCATGGTACAAAGCGGGAAGACCGATCCTGAATTCTATCTCAAGGAGATGCTGATGTATTATTTCGGCAGCTCCTTTGAAGAACTGTTTGGGAACAGGATTATTCCGGTGGAAGGGGATCTTACGGATCGGGATGAAATGATGTCGATGGCTGATCTGCCCTTCAGGACTGTGATCAATTGCGCCGCGTGCGTAAAGCACTTTGTGGCGGATGATCTGCTGGATCGTGTGAATTGGCACGGCGTGGAAAACCTGATTGAGCTGTGCCTGAAGAAGGGAGGAAGGCTGGTTCAGATCTCAACCCTCAGCGTGGCCGGAATGAGCGTCAACCGGCATATCAGCCCGGATCGGAAAATACGGGAGAATGAGCTGTTCTTCGGACAGAATCTGGACAATAAGTACTGTTTCTCCAAGTTCAAAGCGGAGGAGGCGATCCTCTCCGCCATAGCGGAAAGAGGACTGAATGCGCGGATCGTGAGAGCGGGCAATCTGATGCCCCGGTACAGGGACGGTGAGTTCCAGATCAATTCCCGCACCAACGCCTTCATGCGGACCCTGCGGGCGCTGGCCACCCTGAAAAAGGTATCGGTTTATATGCTGGACTATCCGCAGGAGTTTTCTCCCATCGACATCACCGCGGCGTCGGTCGTGGCTCTGGCCAGCGCGGAGAATTTCTCTGTATATCATGCCAGCAACAGTCATACGGTTCAGCTGGGAGACGTGATTGAATCCATGAACCGATGCGGAATCCCGGTCGAAACAGTGGATGAAAAAGAGTTTACAGCGTGTTTCCAACAGGCGTTGAAGGATGAAAAACTGTCAGAATATGTATCACCGCTCCTGACCTATGAGGCCTCTTTCCAAAACAGCGATGAATTTGAGATCGGTTACGATAATTCATTTACCACAAAGGTGCTGTATGGCCTGAGGATAAAGTGGCCTATCATCAATGAAGCCTATCTTGACAGGGTATTTACCGCTCTGAAGACGCTCGGATTCTTTGATATTGCTTAAAGAAAAGTCAGGCATTGTGTTTTGAGGAATCGCCGATTGATTTAAAATCAGCGTGAAAGCATTCTGCTTGCTTCGTTGATTTATAAGGTTTTTCTCGCTCCTCCGCTTCGCGGAGGAGCTTTAATCAGCGTATCCTTAGAGAATGCTATAGCGGCATCGGCAATGCAATGAAGCTTTACAAAAAAAACGATCCCCCGGATCGATTGAAGGATCCGGGGGGATTTTGTATCCGTGAAATTAGTTAGTTGTTTCGGGTTCAGCGGTCGGCTCGGCCGTCTTGACCGTGACCACCACGTCCTTCAGGATCTTCTCCAGCTCGGCTTCGAGCTTTTCGACAGTGACTTCGTTGATCTTTTCGGAAGCGCTCAGATCTTCGATCTCCGTCTTGTCAATCCGGCTGACCTTGAACTGGACCGTCGTGTCAGAGCCTTCAACGCTCAGTTCTTGGATCAAGCTGTCGCCATCCTGATAGAAATCGATGATCATGGATTTGGACTCGCCGTTGGCGGTTTCAACCACCAGTTCAACGCGGAGCTTGCCCGTCCAGGTTTCCCGCACAGAGGTGCTGATTCCGCCCTTCGGGCCCTTCATATACAGATAATCTTCGCCAAATTCCATCTTCATTTCTTCCACGCCGTCGATCACGGTGGTGACCTTCGCGCCGCGGACCCGGTTGCTGTCGACGTTTACCT
>Ga0310691_10006756_pt1 | contig 12176 bp, 14 predicted proteins | sample 176DNAGHGlowgp2_FD_203887 | JGI IMG/M metagenome (GOLD analysis project Ga0310691, IMG submission 203887) | Sheep rumen microbial communities from Palmerston North, Manawatu-Wanganui, New Zealand - 1766 DNA GHGlow gp2 (v2) (version 2) | ecosystem: Host-associated > Mammals > Digestive system >... | reverse complement strand
CTGTACAGGACTCTTTTTCCTTATCTGCTCTTGTTCCTTATTCATCTGAATGCACGTTTGTCAATGCATAATATACTCATTCTTTGACGGCAGCAAAGCGCTCGATATGTTCGTCCACGTAACGCGCAATAGCTTCCATCCATTCTTCTTCACGCTCTACGAAAGTATCATCCATATCGTCGAATTCAGGATACTGCTCGAACAATGCCATAAACTCCTCGTCTGTGCAGTCACGCTCCAGTGGCTTGTGGTATTTGGTGTACAGCGAGTGCGCATCGTAGACCAATTTCGACAAGTCGCGCAGGCCCCACAGTTTCAGGGCTTTAGCAAACGGATTCTTGAAGATGAAGGCACCATAGCCATTGTGGATCAGCTGTACAAAACCGCCATCCATCACTTCTTCGTGCAGCACATCCCATGCCAACAGGGTAATCTGATCGCTGTTCAGTTCTCCAAGCGTTTCCGCCGTCAACTGTCCACCGATAGCCTCCTTAATAGCACTGACAAAAGCGCCCACAAAAGCATCCATTCCTTCGCCAGCGGCTTTGCGCAGCATAGCATCGTTTATCGTCACTTCTTTCATATGGGCTACAAAGGTACGAATAAGTGAGCGAAAATGCAAATTTATTTGCGATTTTCCGAACGGGAATACTTTCGAAACGTTGCTTCAGAGGAACTTTCGTTACTTGGAACCGATGTACAGACAAATCATTCCGAGGAGCACCAGAGCCAGGTCGAAAGCCTTTGCCTTGAGGTTTTTCTCGTGGAAGAAGGCAGCACCAAAGAGGAAACTGACGACAACAGAACCGCGGCGCACCATGGAGACGATGGAAATCATCGCATCGGGCAGTGACAGGGAATAGAAATACACGAAGTCGGCGGTAGACAGGAAGATGCTGACGCCAATGATGGACCAGTGCCAATGGAAGGGTGTCGTCTCATTGTGTTTAGGCCACCATAGCAGAAGGAGCATGGCAAGCATCATGAAACACTGGTAGATGTTGTACCACGACTGGACAAGCATGCGGTCGAGACCTACTCCACCCGACTCGACGGGCGCCATGAGATACTTGTCGTAGAGTCCGCTGATGGCTCCCAGTACGGCAGCGCCGACAATCATCCATATCCAATGGTCGTGCTTGAAGTCGATACCTTCCTTCTTGCCACTGCGGCTCAGCATGAAGAACGACAGCACGGCGAGCAGGACACCCAGCCACTGCCATAGATTCAGCCGCTCGCCAAAGACGAGCAAGGCACCCACAAGGACCATAACGGGGCGTGTTGCATTGATGGGACCGACAATAGTGAGCGGCAGGTGCTTCATGCCGAAATAGCCGAGCACCCAACTGGAGAGTACGATGAAGGCCTTTAGGACGACATATTGATGGACTTCCCAGCCGCCACTGGATACGTGGAAGATGGTGCCGTCGAGTATATCGGTATGAGCGCTCAGCACAATGAACGGCAGGAAGATAAGCGACGAGAAGAGGGTGTTCAAAAACAGTACGGGAATGACGGCATTAGCCTTCAGTGCCTGTTTCTTGAAGGAATCATAGCAGCCTAGCAGTGCTGCGGACATGAATGCGAGTATTAACCAAGCCATATTGATTTGCAATTTGACTAATTACGATTTGACTATTTTATTTTCCGTATTTCACTTCCTCGAGGAACAGGGCCTTGGCAGGCATCGACTCACCGGCTTGTGTTCGCTGCTTGCCCTCAATAACTAAACGGAACTCGTCAAGGGACATACGTCCACGGCCCACCTCAATGAGCGTACCGACAACAGCGCGTACCATATTGCGCAGGAAGCGGTTGGCAGTAATCTCGAAATACCACTCAGAAGGGGACGTCTGATGCCATTGAGCATGGGTGACGTGACAGATGGTGGTCTTCACATCGCTACCCGCCTTGCAAAAGGCACCAAAATCCTCATACTCCAGCAGGATGCGCCCAGCCTGGTTCATCAGTTCGAAGTCGAGCTGGTAGTGCATCTCTTGAGAGAACTGTTGGGTGAAGGGGTTTTTCTTCGTATGAATATAATAATGGTACATGCGCGATGTCGCCGAGAAACGGGCATGCATATCGGGAGCCACCCTTTCGATGCGGTCTACAGCGATGTCGTGATGCAAAAGTCCGTTGAGCTTCTTGGCGAGCACCACAGTATCAAACTGGGCATCAGTATCGAAGTGGGCTGCCATCTGACGGGCATGAACACCGGCATCGGTTCGACCAGCGCCAGTCACAGTGATGGACTCACGTAACAAGAGCGACAGACAGCGTTCCAACTCGCTCTGCACCGTGATGCCATTGGGTTGAACCTGCCAGCCGTGATAATTAGTGCCGTCATAGCTAAACCATACGAAATATCTCATCTTTTCCAATATTTGCGTGCAAAATTAGCAAATAATTATGAATTATGCATTATGAATTATGAATTATTTTGTGCCTCTGAGACAAAGTATCGAAAGTACTCCCATACGGAAAATTGCAAATTTATTTGCATTTTTGCTCACTTATTCGTACCTTTGCAGCCCATTATGAAAAAGATTGTTCTGTTTTTTACTGTGCTATGCGCCGCAATGGGTCTGCAGGCGCAAGACCACGAAACCCCTAACGCCCAACAGGCACGACGTCTGTTTAACGAGACTTATAAGATGATCTTTGGCGAGCAAGGCTCGCAACTGCACTATAAGGTGAACATCATCGGTATCTTCAAAACGGAGGGTACCATCTGGACAAAGGGTAAGAAGAGTAAGTTCGTTGATGAAAGATACATCGCATGGAACGATGACGTGACATACTACCGTCTGGAGCGCAAAAAGAACCGTGTGCTGATCTACGACGCACACTCTGATGAACGCGACAAGTATGCTACGAAGTTTAAGTTTAACCCAGAGAACTATACTTACAGCATCAAGGACTCCAAGGAAGGCTACTACATCACACTGAAAGCAAAGAAGGGCGTGTCAGGCATCAAGGAGGCCCGTTGCCTGCTGGACAAGAAACACCGCTATCCTGTCAGTGTGCGCATCAAGGTGGGCATCTTCCATACCACCATCAAGATTAGCGATGTGAAGGTGGGGGGTATCAACGATGACTTTTTCCGATTCCCACACGATAGCTATAAGCACTGCGAATTTGTAGACAAGAGATGATAGAAGAAAAAAAAGAGAGGTCACTTCACAAAAGGACCTCTCTTTATATTTGATGGTGTTTAGTTGTTTACCGAACCTCCCACAATATCGAGCAACTCTGAGGTGATGGCCTGCTGTCGACTCTTGTTATACTGCAGGTTCAGCTGGCGCAGCAACTCATCGGCATTATCGGTAGCCGTCTGCATGGCCACCATACGGGCGGCATGCTCAGAAGCCACACTGTCGAGCAGAGCTGTATAGAGCATCAGGTGTGCCATCTTGGGAATCAGCTTCGACAAGACAGTATTCATGTCGGGCTCCACAATGAAGTTGTCATTGAGCGGAGCTGTCTCGCCTTCCTTGACTTCCCTCTTACGACGGTTCTTGCGCAGATACTCCTGGGCCTTCTCTGTCGCAACAGTAGATGTCAGGTCCCGCTCATGATCGCGCCCCAGCTCGGCCTCCAAGTCGATGGGCAGGAACTGCTTGTTGGTCAGAACTTGCGAGCCAGCCGACTTGAAGTGATGGTAGAGCAATTCTACACGGTCCAGCTGACCATTGGCAAATTTCTCACCCAATTCCATAGCCAGTTCTATACAGTCACTGACACGAGGATGGTCTATCAGCGCAGCACGCTCGCCGTGGATGTCGTACCCTAACTTGCGCGCTTTTTCATAGACCTTACGGCCAATGGGATAGACCTCAACACTTCCCTTGCCTAACTCCTGCTCATAGGTGTCTACCGTGCGCTGCAACAGCTTGATGACGTTGGCATTGAAGCCACCGCAGAGCGATGAGTTGGAAGAGAAGACCACGATGGCCACACGCTTGACGGGGCGTTCCTGGTCGAAGATGGTCTGTGCCTCGGCCTCGGCAGCGAGGAACGACTTGAGAATATGCTCAAGCATCGTCTCATAGGGCAGCATGTTCTGGATAGCAACCTGCGCATGGTGTAGCTTAGAGCTGGCCACCATCTTCATGGCAGATGTTATCTTGCGCGTGCTGTTGACTGAGGCGATACGGCCTTTAATTTCTTTCAGGCTGGGCATAGGCTATCAAGCTTTATACGTTCCTGCAATGTCGGCCATGACAGCCTCAATCTTCTGCGTTGTGGCGTCGTCAATCTTACCGGCTGTCAGCGTCTCAATGACCTCAGGGGCTGATGAACGCAGCTTGTCAAGGAACTGGTTCTGACACTCACGGACCTTATCGATAGGTACCTCGCGCATCAGTCCATGTACGCCACAGTAGAGAATGGCAATCTGCTCACCGACAGGCATAGGACTGTACTGAGGCTGAATGAGCAACTGGTTGTTCTTACGACCGCGGTCCAGCGTCATAGCAGTCACAGCATCCATATCGCTGGAGAACTTAGAGAAAGCCTCCAACTCACGATACTGCGCCTGGTCAATCTTCAAAGTACCTGCCACTTTCTTCATAGACTTAATCTGTGCCGAACCACCTACACGAGATACGGAGATACCTACGTTGATGGCGGGACGGAAGCCCTGGTTGAAGAGGTCGGACTCCAGGAAGATCTGACCATCGGTAATAGAAATCACATTCGTAGGAATGTATGCGGACACGTCACCAGCCTGGGTCTCAATGATAGGCAGAGCGGTGAGTGAGCCACCACCCTTTACATGGCCCTTCATGCACTCAGGAAGGTCGTTCATCTGCTCAGCAACCTCCTGCTGTTCGTTCATCTTGGCAGCACGCTCAAGGAGACGAGAGTGCAGATAGAAGACGTCACCAGGATATGCCTCACGACCAGAAGGACGGCGCAGAATCAGCGATACCTCACGATAGGCCACAGCCTGCTTAGACAGGTCGTCGTAAACCACGAGGGCGGGCAGACCACGGTCGCGGAAGTACTCGCCGATGGCAGCACCGGCAAATGGTGCATAGTACTGCATGGCAGCGGGATCTGCGGCAGTAGCAGCCACAATGATGGTGTAAGGCATAGCGCCATGCTCCTTCAGTGTCTGCACAAGGTTAGCCACCGTACTGGCTTTCTGTCCGATAGCGACATAGATACAGTATACGGGGTTGCCTGCCTCATAGAAACTCTTCTGGTTGATGATGGTATCAACGGCAATAGCCGTCTTACCCGTCTGGCGGTCGCCAATGATAAGCTCACGCTGACCACGGCCAATAGGAATCATCGAGTCGATAGCCTTCAGACCTGTCTGCAGCGGTTCCTTCACCGGTTGGCGATAGATCACACCAGGTGCCTTGCGGTCCAAGGGCATTTCGAATGCGTCAGTGAGGTCGATGTCGCCCATGCCGTCAACAGCTTGTCCCAGCGAATTGATGACACGGCCCAGCATGTTGTCGTTGACGCGGATAGAGGCAATGCGCTTGGTGCGCTTCACCACCATACCCTCCTTGATGCCCGACGTGCTACCCAGAAGCACACAACCGACGTTGTCTTCCTCCAGGTTCATCACGATAGCCATCGTTCCGTTCTCAAATTCGAGCAGCTCGTTGGCCTCGGCATTACGGAGTCCGTAGATACGAGCCACACCATCGCTGACGGTGAGAACGGTACCTACCTCGTCAAACTGCTCAGCATTCTGAATGCCCTTCAGCTGTTCAAGCAGTACCTGACTGACTTCGCTTGGTTTAATTTTATCTGACATTAATGTAAAATTTAAAAATTAAATAATGTAAGAATGTAAATATTAAATGATATAACAATTACATTCGTTCATTTTCTCAACTGAGTGAGAATTGAGTTGAGCTTCGACTTGACACTGGCATCCATGCGATAGGTGTCGTATTCGAGGATGAAGCCACCGATGATGTCGGGATTCACCTCAGTCTCAAACTCCACAGTACCTTGAGTCTTGCTCTCCACCATCTGACGCATCTTCTGTTCCGTTTCTGCAGAGACGCGGGCAGCAGTGGTAAGCTTACCACGGATAATGTTTTTATGCTTACGGTAAAGCGTGACGTACGAGTAGGCCATAAACTGTATCATGTTCTCGCGGTCTTCCTTCAGCACAAGGGCTATGAAGGTCTGCGTCAGCGTACTCGGAGAACCACCTGCGGCAGTCTCCAGCAGCGTCTGCTTCTTAGCCTTGTCGAGCATGGGATTGTCGATGGTCTGACGAAGCACGGGCACATCCATAAAACTCTTACCAAGCACTATCATTTCCTGATAGACCTGGTCTTCAAGCTTGGCATCTGTAGCGCTCTTCAAAAGTGCTCGTGCATATCTCGTAGAGATTACTCCGATATCCATACGCGTACACCTTATTTAATTAGCAGTAGCACCATCCAGCATGCGGTCGATCAAATCCATTTGCGACTTGTCGTCACGGAGGTTCTGGCGAAGTACCTTCTCGGCAATTTCAACACTGAGCGTAGCAACCTGCTGACGGATGTCAGCAATGGCAGCCTTCTTCTCTTGCTCGATAGCAACCTTGGCCTCGTCTAACAGACGGGCACCCTCGGCGCGAGCTTTCTGCTGAGCCTGCTCGACAATAGCGTCGCGCGACTCGGCAGCCTCCTTCAATATCTGAGCCTGTTTTTCGCGAGCCTCCTGCAGAATGGATTCACCTTCTTTCTCAATATTGGCAAGACGTTCCTGAGCCTCGTGAGCCTTGCGTAGACTGTCGTCTATGTACTTGTTGCGCTCGTCTACCATATTTACAATGGCAGGAAAGCCATACTTGGCAAGGACCACAAATACCACCAAGAACGACAACAGCATCCAGAACAGTAGTCCCAGATCTGGCGTGAGAATTGCTGGTAATTGAGTGAAATCCATTTGCTATAGGGTTTTATTTGATCAAGAATGCACAAGCAGCGATAGCGAACAGGGCGCAACCCTCAACGAATGCAGATGTCAGAATCATCTGAGAGAAAATCTTACCAGAAGCCTCTGGCTGGCGAGCAATAGCATCTACGGCGCTACCACCAATCTTACCAATACCCAGACCTGCACCAATAACAGCAATACCAGCTCCAATACCGCAGCCCAGCTGAGCCAGACCCTCGGCCAATAATAGTGATGTAATCATAATACTTTAATGTTTTTAAATTGTTAATATTGTTTGTTTAATTCATTCTAAAGAACACTTATTCTTCGTGATGATCCTGATGAGCAAGACCGATAAATACCGCACTCAGCATGGTGAATACGTAGGCTTGTACGAATGCCACCAGCAGTTCAAGAGCGTTCATGAACAGCAACATCAGGATGCTGAACAGGTTCAAACCGATACCCATGCCCACCCCCATTGTCCAGCCAAGGAAGATAACGCAGCTGAAGCTGAGTATCATAGCGTGCCCTGCCATCATATTGGCAAAAAGACGGATCATCAGGGCGAAAGGCTTGGTGAAGACACCGAAGAGCTCGATGACGGGCATCAAGGGGATGGCCTTCAAGAAAATAGGCACGTTAGGCCAGAAGATGTCCTTCCAATACTCCTTGTTGCCAAACAGGTTGATGGCCAGAAACGTGCAGAACGCCAAGAAGAAGGTGATGTTGATATTGCCCGTTACATTAGAACCACCAGGGAATATCGGCAACAATCCTAAGAGGTTGGTAACAAGAATAAAGAAGAACACCGTCAGCAGATAGGGGGCATAGGGTTTGTAATGCTTCTCACCGATAGATGCCTTGATGACATCATCGTTAATCATCATAACAAGCAACTCTACAGCACCAATAAATCCACCTGGCGCATTGCTCGTCTTGTCGTGCTTCTTATACCAGCGGGCACAGCTCAGGAAGACAACCAATAGCACAGCCACTACAATCCAGATCTGCAAGACATTACGTGTAATACTCAGATCCAGCGGGCGTTCGATGCTACCGTCTGCCATCTTCTCATAAATCTTGCCATGGGCTTCAGGATTAAAGAAGAAACCCTGAGGCAGAGAATGTGCGGTGCAGAAGTGCCATTCACCAGTCTGTGAACTCTTGATAATGATAGGCAAGGGGAATCCTATGTGCTTACCTTGATAGGTAGCGATGTGCCACTCATACGAGTCGGAGAGGTGTTCCAAAACAATCTCTGAGATATTCAGAGACTCGTCCTTGGACGCCTCGCCAGCTTGCACAGCAAGAGGCAGCATAGCCATCATCAGCAAGAGGCATATTGACTTTAATTGTTTCATCTAATACGATAACTTTAAACTCGTTATAAACGATTGGATATTCTCGAAAAGAAGATAGAGTGATGAATCAGCGATACCATATAATATATAAGGAACACGATGATAAACAGCATCATCGATGCCCGTTCCGATGTGGCATACCATATGGCCATGACTACCAGCGCTCCCAGGAAACGGAATCCAGAAACACCCGTAAAGAACGAGGACAACATATCTGCATGGCGAGTGGCTACCCATCGGAAGATGAGACCTGTTGCCAAATCAATAGCTAAGATAAAGCATCCGCTCACCACCAAGGCACTCAGCAGGTCGAGTGACCATAAAGACATGGCCAAACCTCCAAGCATAGTCAGCAAGCAGAGCAATATCACGCTCTGAATGATATATCTGCGGCTCTCGTTGTTAATATCCATCACACTTTGCGTATTCGTTATTCGCTCATCTCCACGCAGAGACTGACAACATTCTTCTGCACCTCAACAAAACCGCCACAGATGTCCAACGATTTCTTCTCGCCGCCTGGCAGTGTGTAGACCACCCTACCCTTGTCTAATGACGAGATGATGGGTGCGTGGTTGACGAGGATTTCGAACTGGCCCAGTGAACCGGGAACCAATACGCTGTCCACCTCACCTTCGAACTCTATCCGTTCAGGAGAAACTATCTTCAGCTTTAGCATAATTCTTAATTCTTAATGCTTAATTCTTAATGCTTAATTAAGATTATCCTTTAGCAGCTTCCAGCAATTTCTTGGCTTTTTCCTTAGCATCGTCAATAGTACCTACGTTGAGGAATGCCTGCTCAGGCAGGTCGTCAACCTCACCATCGAGAATAGCGTTGAAGCCCTTGATAGTCTCCTCAATGGGAACCATCACGCCAGGCAGACCTGTAAACTGCTCAGCAACAGAGAACGGCTGACTGAGGAAACGCTGTACACGACGTGCACGGTTTACCGTCAGTTTATCCTCATCAGAGAGTTCGTCCATACCCAGAATGGCAATGATATCCTGTAACTCCTTATAACGCTGCAGAATCTCCTTGACGCGCTGGGCACAGTCATAGTGAGCCTTGCCAACCACCAATGGGTCAAGGATTCGTGAGGTAGAACCCAGCGGGTCAACGGCAGGATAGATACCCAACTCAGCAATCTTACGATCAAGCACCGTGGTAGCATCCAGGTGGGTAAACGTGGTAGCAGGAGCAGGGTCTGTCAAGTCATCGGCAGGCACATAGACAGCCTGTACAGAGGTGATAGAACCAGATTTCGTAGAGGTGATGCGCTCCTGCATGGCACCCATCTCTGAGGCCAGCGTGGGCTGATAACCTACGGCTGATGGCATACGGCCCAACAGAGCAGACACCTCAGAACCAGCCTGGGTGAAACGGAAGATATTGTCGATGAAGAACAGAATATCGGCAGCACCGCCATCCTTGCCACCGCCATCGCGGAAGCCCTCAGCAACGGTAAGACCAGAGAGGGCTACTGAAGCACGTGCTCCGGGTGGCTCGTTCATCTGACCATATACCAGTGTGGCCTGTGACTTCTTCAACTCCTCGGGGTCAACCAGTGAGAGATCCCACTTACCCTGAGCCATCGCTTCCTTGAACTTCTCACCATAACGGATAACGCCCGACTCAATCATCTCGCGAATCAGGTCGTTACCCTCACGGGTACGCTCTCCCACTCCAGCGAATACAGAGAAACCGTTGTGGCCCTTTGCGATGTTGTTAATCAGCTCCATGATAAGCACGGTTTTACCTACACCAGCACCTCCAAAGAGTCCAATTTTACCACCCTTCAGATACGGCTCCAGCAGGTCGATGACCTTAATACCTGTTGCCAGCACCTCCTTAGTGGTAGAAAGCTCCTCAAACTTTGGAGCCTCGCGGTGGATGGGGTAAGCCCCCTCCATATCCAGCTGTTTCATACCGTCGATAGGCTGACCGATAACGTTCAGCATACGACCCTTAATCTGTTCGCCTGCGGGCATTACGATTGGTGAGCCCATAGGCACAGCCTCCAATCCACGCTGCAAGCCATCGGTGTTGTCCATTGCCACACAGCGTACGGTGTCTTCACCGATGTGCTGTTGTACCTCGACAATCAACTGACTGCCGTTAGGACGTTCAATCTTCAGTGCCTCGTGAATTTTAGGCAGCACTTTCTCAGCATCGAGCCCCTTGGTATCAAAATAAACGTCGATAACCGGACCGATAATCTGCGAAATGTGACCTGTAATTTGTGACATAAGCAGTATTTGTTATTATAAATAAATCATTTGTTTCGGTAATAGTGATTGCAAAGTTAGTAAAAAAATGATAATAAAAAAAACATTTCCGAATAAAAATTGCGAAAATGTTTATTTTTAGCCTATATAGGACATCTCATAGAGCCATCATGTTTACTTCCACCCACAATACAATGTAGCCAAGGATGAAACCGAGCAGCACTTTTGGCGTCACGTGTTTGATGTACCACCCCACACTGACATGCTCCGCACGCATAAGGGCTAACCCGCAGACGCTACCTACAGAAAGCAAGCAACCGCCTACCGCCGTAGTGTAAGCTATGACGCTCCAATAAGCGCCATTAGTGACAATGCCACCAGCCCCGACACTATAGAGCGAGATATTGGAGATGGCAATGGTGAAGGAGTCGACAATACTGCTCAAGAATCCTGCGAGGATACCAATTAACCACACATCGGGAATATAGGCATCAAACCAGTCTGCCACGTCAGCCCATACACCCGTCTCCGTGACAACGCCCATGCCAAGCATAATACCTGTCACAAAGAGCAATTGCTGGAAACCGCCATACTGTAACGATATGGGTATGCGTCGTCCCGTTGTCTGGTCGGCACTTATCAACTTGCGGTTGAAGGCTTCGTTGACGACCCACAACACGCTTAACACACATAATGCACCCAGGAATGGGGCAAGTCTGGTGATATTGTGGAAAGTGGGGATAAACCACAGTCCGCCAATGCCAACAATCAGCATTACAATACGTTGCCAATGGTTTAGGCGGGTGGCATCACCCCGATAAGGCGACGGGCTCCATGCCGTATCCAGCCGTTCGGGGAGTTCGCGGCTGATCAGATAGGTGGGTGTCAGCCATGCCAACAAAGCCGGTAAACCGAGGTAGGCAGAGAAACGTGTTGCCGTCACAGCGCCATTGCCCCAGAGAATTAATCCTGTCGGGTCACCGATGACAGTAAAGCAGCCACCACAGCATGCTGCCAGTACGATGGCTGATCCGACATACATGCGCTGACGGGAGTTCTGTAGGATATTGTGCATAATAACCAACATCATCGTGGCAGTCGTCAGGTTGTCAAGATTGGCAGACAGGACGAAAGTCACAGCAGTAATGCCCCATAGGAGCCGCTTGCTATTACGTGTGCGAATCAGTTCTGTAATAAAGTCGAAACAACCATTGTTACTAAGCAATTCCACGATAGACATTGTGGCCAACAGGAACAGCACTATCGCTGCCGCCTTGCCGACATACTTCAGAAATACATGATCATAGATAAACCATTTCACAATGTCACTGGAGTGTTCCTTGCTGCCTAACCATTCAATATATTCCGATGGATGCTGGGCCATCACGAAATCTGCTCCCCAACAGACATACACCACCCATCCTATTGTTCCAAGGAACATGGCAATGGCGGCTTTGTTTACTCCTGTCAGATGGCCTGTTGCAATCAGCAAGTAAGCCAAAAGAAGCATCGTTACAATAATTAACGTCATGGAATTTTACGTTTTGACGATTTACTCTTTCTTTGTTTCAGGGACAGCGTAGCGAGCACCGGCTTCTTTGACGAGTCGACGGGCAAAGCTCTGCGGATATCCCGGGCGCTTGACGGTAGCGCCAAAACCATATTGACTGCGGGTGAACTG
>Ga0310691_10006753_pt1 | contig 12177 bp, 7 predicted proteins | sample 176DNAGHGlowgp2_FD_203887 | JGI IMG/M metagenome (GOLD analysis project Ga0310691, IMG submission 203887) | Sheep rumen microbial communities from Palmerston North, Manawatu-Wanganui, New Zealand - 1766 DNA GHGlow gp2 (v2) (version 2) | ecosystem: Host-associated > Mammals > Digestive system >... | reverse complement strand
TCAGAGCATTAGTGCAGAGGACGTAGAACTTCGTCCTGTGTCGAGTGTAACGAAGGCTTTGGAAGGTAATGTGACTGGTGTTCAGATGACTTCTGGTTCTGGTCAGCCTGGTTCTTCGCCTAATATTCGCGTACGTGGTTTCGGTTCTATCAATGCTTCAAGTGCACCTCTTTATGTGGTTGATGGTATTCCTTATGATGGTAGTCTGGCATCACTGAACCCTTCAGATATTGAGTCTATGACCGTGCTGAAGGATGCTTCTTCTGGCGCTCTGTATGGTGCTCGTGGTGCCAATGGTGTAGTGATGATTACTACCAAGAGAGGTCAGGAGGGTAAAACTAACGTGACTTGGCGTTCTAACGTAGGTTGGTCAAACCGTGCTAATAAGCGTTACCAGAATGTCAGCCAGACTGAGTTTACTCAGTTGGTTTATGAGTCTCTGCGTAATGCTGAGTGGGATGGCGGCGCATCTTGGACTGATGCAGAGGCTATTGCACGCGCCAGTCTCGGCAGCGAACTCGGTGGCGAGAGCTACAACCCCTTCAAGAACTATACTTGGGATCAGATTATCGACCCCGCTACAGGTCAGGTTCGCGCAGACGCAAAGTCTGCATGGAATGAGGATTGGCTTGATGCCGTAACACGCGACAACGCTCTGCGTCATGAGCATCAGCTCTCTCTGAGTGGTGGTAACGAGAAGACTAAGTATGCTATGTCACTGGGTTACCTGAACGAGGATGGTATCTTGAAGACCACTTCTTTCCAGCGCTATAATGCCCGCGTGAATGTGGATACAAAGGTGAACGACTGGTTCCGTGCTAATGTAGGCTTGAACGTGGCTCACTCTATTTCAAACTTCAGCGACTATGATGGTGCTTCAGTTTCAAACGTATGGTACACAGCTCAGTTTGTCAATCCCTTGTTCCCTGTATACCTGAAAGATGCTGAAGGTAAGTCTGTCTATAGAAATGGTCAGATTGAGTACGACTGGGGTGAGGCTCTTGCAAATGGCGACCAGCGTCCTGGTTCAATGAGCGACCATAGCTCACTGGGTATGCTGATGCTCGACAAGGCTGACGTTCGCCGTGATGTAGCAGGTATGCGTTCTGGTTTGGTATTTGGTAGCGACGACGATAAGATGGGCTGGGCAAAGGGCCTGAAGCTAGCTATCAACTTCGGTTTCGACTATGACAACAATAACCGTATGCGTTATATGAATATGGAGCATGGTAACCAGGCTGCTTCAGGTGGTTTGCTCACCAAGTACAGCATGCGTACTCAGAGCTACACTTTCAACCAGCTGCTGACTTGGAACCGTTCTTTTGACAAGCACTCTTTCGATGTTCTTGCAGGTCACGAGTTCTATGCTTATAACTACAAATTCATGGATGCATCGCGTTCTGGTTTGATGAGCGGACTGCTGGAACTTCGTCCTGGTGCCACTCTGAAGGATGCTGACAGCTATTCTTTGGATTATCGCATCAATTCTTGGCTGGGTCGTTTCAACTATAACTACAACGATAGGTATTATTTCTCTGCTTCTCTGCGTTCTGATGCTTCTTCACGCTTTAAGAGCGGTAACCGCACGGGTACTTTCTGGTCTCTGGGTGGTAACTGGCGTATCTCAAGCGAGGAGTTCATGAAGGATGTGAAATGGGTTGACAACCTGTCGCTCAAACTGAGCTATGGCGAGCAGGGTAATGATGACATCCTCGATGCCGATGGTAATTCTAACTATTATGTATGGCAGGGCCTGTCAAGTGTGGCTTATCCTAATGCCAACACTGTGGGTGCTGTGCTCTCTACGCTGCAGAACAACGAGGTGTCTTGGGAGAAGAACTCAAACCTAAACATTGGCTTGGAGGGAACTCTTCTGGATCGTCGCATCCGCTTCAGTGCTGAGTACTATGTTCGTAAGACAACTGATATGCTGCTGTCTTACCCCATGGCTGTCTCAACTGGTTTCTCTGGTTACTCTGCTAACGTGGGTAACATGAAGAACTCTGGTTTTGAGTTTGAGTTGTCTGGTACTCCCGTTCGCTTCCAGGACTTCGAGTGGAATGTCACTTGGATGGGTTCTACTATCAAGAACGAGGTTACTAAGCTGACTGCTGAGTCACCTGAGATTCTTTCTGGTAACTATATCATCAAGGAGGGTCTGCCTCTGAATACATTCTATCTGCGTAAGAGTGCAGGTGTGGATCCTGCTACTGGTAAGCAGCTCTATTGGGTTTACGATGTGGATGAGAATGGCAAACGTGTAAACGAGCGTATTTCTGACAGCTATGCTGAAGCATCTTCTTGCCGTTATGAGATGGGTTCTCGTATTCCAGATCTGTATGGTAGCATTGGTACTGATGTCAGCTATAAAGGTTTCAACCTGTCAATCCTGACAACCTACTCAATTGGTGGTAAAGTGCTTGATAATACCTACTACAGCTCAATGAACTTGACCTATCTGAACAATACTTGGAATAAGAATGTGCTGCGTCGCTGGCAGAAGCCTGGTGATATCACCGACGTTCCTCGTGTGGGAATCAAGGAGGATGTTCACGTTACAGATCGTTACCTGATCAACGCTTCTTACTTCGCCATTAAGAACATTACTCTGAGCTATACTCTTCCAAAGTCTTTGGTTAGCAAGGCTAGCCTGGGTGGTGTGAAGGTTTATGGTTCTTTCGACAATGTGGCTTTGTTCAGTCATCTTGACGGAATGGATCCTCAGTATAATTTCAGTGGTGGCACTACTTATTCTTACTCACCGAATAAGACGCTGACCATGGGTATTGAAGTTAATTTCTAATACAAAAAAGAAAGGAATAAGATATGAAAGCAATATATAAATATACACTGATGGGCTTGCTTGGTGCAACCATGTTGACTGCTTGCTCAGATGATCAGTTGGACACTACGCCTTCTACCTCTGTTGCAACAGAGAAAATGACAGGCTCTGCAGGTAGTGCTATTGCAGCTATTGATGGTATCTACCGTACAATGTACACCACTGGTTATACATCAGGTTGGGAGCATGAGGAGTTTGGACTCTCTGCTATCAACCTGGCTGCCGACCTGATGGGTGAAGACCACATTCAGGCAAAATCTGGTAATGGTTGGTTCTACTATGACTATCTCTATGGTGTGAAGGGTGACTATACTCATGACGCAGGTCGTCCTTACGGTGTGTGGAATTTCTTCTATACCCTGATTGCCAATGCCAACTATGTGACAACGGCTGAAAAGACAATGACTGGCGACCCATCAGACGTAAATTATGTTGTGGGTCAGGCTTACGCTATCCGTGCCTTCAGTTATTTCATGCTGGCTCAGTGGTATTCACGTACTCTGGTAGGTCATGAGACGGAACCTTGTGTACCTATCTACACGGAGCCCACAACAAAGGATACGCAGGGTAAGGCTCGTGAGACTGTTGCTAAGGTATATGAGCAGATTGACAGCGACATCAAGAAGGCTGAGGAACTGCTCTCTGCAACGGAGCACGCGCGTAAAAGCAAGTCACACATCAGTCTGGCTGTAGCTTACGGTCTGCACGCCCGTATCGCTCAGGTAGAAGAGAAATGGGATGATGTTCTGACTTATTCTACCAAGGCTATTGACGAGGCTAAGAAGGAGAAGATTAATATTACCGAAGTCAGCCAGTTTGCCGGACTTAACAAAGTGTCTGCATCTAACGTGATGTGGGGTATGAGCATCATTGCTGACCAGACCACAAGTTATGCAAGCTTCTTCACTCATATGGATGCTGATATGGGAAAATATGGTGCGTCTGCTCGTCAGCAGATTACTCGTAGCCTCTACAACAAGATGGGTGCTAACGATGCCCGTCGTGCTTGGTGGAACCCAGCTGATCCCGCAAATGGTGACAATGGTTACCAGCAGGAGAAGTTCAAGTTCGTGAACTATGCTACATGGGAAGGTGACTATATCTTCATGCGTGTTGAGGAGATGTATCTGGCAAAGGCTGAGGCCGAGTGTATGCTGGGTCAGGATGCTACAGCTCAGCAGACCCTGCTGACCCTGATGGCAAAGCGTGATCCTGCTTATACCTGCACGAAGACTGGCACAGCTATGGGTACTACTACAGACGTAGCTACAGGTTCTCTGCGTGAGGAGATCATCAACCAGCGTCGTATTGAGCTGTGGGGTGAGTTCGGCCGTATCTATGATATCCGCCGCTTGCATCAGGGCTTCGTACGTAACACAACCGATGGTCATCCTAAAGCTGCAGCTTCAACAAATACTGCGACAAGTGATCCCGAGAGCTATAAGTGGGTGATGGTTATTCCTCAGGCTGAGTTTGATGGCAATGCCAATATGGACGATACCAAGGACCAGAATCCATTTGATTAACAAACTTAAAAGAGATAAACGTTATGAAAATGAATAAAATATTGATGGGACTGGCTGTTCTGGCCGGTGGTCTGTTCGCTTCATGTGACACAGACAACGAAGCTACGGTGTACAATGTATACACTCCCAATGTCTCGTTCGTCGATAAAACCACTAGTCTGACAACTGCAGAGTCTTCTGTTGAGGTTCAGGTGACGCTGACTCGTTTTGGAAGCAATGGCGATTTGACCATTCACTATACAGGTAGTAGTGAAGATGCTGGCATTTTCACTGACCTCTCTAATGGTACTGCAACTTTTGCCAACGGCGCTAGCACAACTACAGTAACTATTAAGGCCGAGAAATTGGAGAAGGGACAGGAGTATACTTATACACTGAAACTTGATGATGAGTGTGTCGCTACTGCTGATACAATCGTCGGTGATCCTATTACTGTGTCTGATGTGGTTATCATATGCGACTACAACTGGGTAAGCGCAGGTACCTGTAAGTTCATTGATTACAACTTCTCTGATGGTGAGGCCATTGAAGGCGTGAAGGTTGAAAACGGTGAGGGATCTAATGTCTATCGTATTGTTGACGCTTACGGTAAGGGCACTGGCAACATCACTTTCACTCAGAATACTGATGGTTCTATCCAGTTGCAGGAGGGTAAACACTGTACGTTTAGCGGATACACTGTCTATTATGATAGTACGAACTATGCCGCTTATTGTAATGTGCAGAATCAGGGCAACCACTATGTTGTGAACCACCTGCTGTTGTCAGGCTCAAGCCTGTATCTTGGTGGCTTCGACTTCATCTGGAATAAGTAATTATCCTCAGATTATATAAAAAGAATCGGAAGTCAAATGGCTTCCGATACTTTTTGTTATTTCTTTCTTTTTATTTTTTTTCCTCTCTTCTTTACACCGTTATCTCTCCGCAGATGCTCTGCTTCATGAACTTACGCACCTGCTCTGGGTCGTCGTATTTGCCTTGCAGATACATGAGTTTGGTGACAGCTGCCTCTACGGTGCCGTCGTAGCCGCTGATAACGCCTGCCTCCTGAAGTTGGTAGCCTGTGTCGTAGCGTCCCATCTCCACACAGCCTTGCAGACACTGGCTGATATTGATGATGACCTTGCCTCTGCGAGTGCCTTCGCGCAGGGCGCTGAGCAACCAGGGACTCTGGGGCGCATTGCCTGAGCCGAAGGTACGCATCACGATGGCGCGCAGATTGGGTGTGGCAATGATATGACGAATCAGATCCTCGCGAATGCCAGGGAACAGCGAGAAGATAATCACGTTGTTGTCGAGGCGGAATTGCGGGTTGAAGGCGGATGTCTGAAGGGGAATGTTTGACGGACGATGGATGTACTCGTCGTGATAAGTTATCTCTACGCCTGCATCTGCCAGATGGGGATAGTTGAATGATTCGAAGGCGTCGAACTCATCAGCACTTTGTTTGGTGGTGCGATTGCCACGCATCAGGTGACCATTGAAATAGATGCCTACTTCGGGTACCATCGCTGTGCCGTCCTGACGACGGGCTGCTGCAATCTCGATACTGGTGATGAGGTTCTCCTTGCCATCGGTACGCAACTGACCGATTGGCAGCTGTGAACCAGTAAGGATAACGGGCTTGGTGAGATTCTCGAGCATGAACGACAGGGCAGAGGCTGTATATGCCATCGTGTCTGTGCCGTGCAGAATCACAAAACCGTCATACTCCTCGTAGTGATCGGTTATGATATGTGCTAATTCCGTCCAGAGCTTCGGCGACATATCGCTGGAGTCGATAGGCGGGTTAAACTGATAGGTGGCTATCTCGGTCTGAAACTGTGCCAGTTCTGGCACCCTACTTAGCAGGTGCTCGAAGTCAAATGGCTCCAGAGCACCTGTCTGTGGGTTTTGGTTCATACCGATGGTACCACCAGTGTAAATCAATAGTATTTTGGAGGTCATAGACTAGTGTGACTAGTTGTACTAGTTTAAACTAGGGGGTTAGAAACGGAAGTCGAGCTCCACGTCAACCATGTTGTAGTTATGCTTGTCTGCGTTGGCGATAGTACGGTCGTTCACACGAGCATACTCCAGGTTGATTTGCAGGTTCTTGGTGAACAGGTAGTCGGCACCTACTTCGTACATAGTCTTTGACTGTCCCCATTCCTTTGCTTCACGATAGAGGTCGTAGCGAGCCTTCACGTGAATCTTGTTCTTCTGGATAGGAGCAATGCAGAGGGCATAGATACCATCGGCCTTGTCGCTGGTATGAGCGGCATTCCAACCCTGGCTATGGATATACTCGGTGCGGAAGGTCCAGTCGTTCTGAGCGTACTCGCCAGAGAAGGCGTAGCGATTCTTCTCGCCAACACCTGCACGACTACCTGTCCATCCGAAGGCACCGATGCGCATGCCCTTAACAGGCATTACCCACATGCCGCCGATAATGTCCTTGCGGTTGTCCTTATCCTTCTGGTTGATACCCTCACCATTGAATGCACCTACCTGATAGTGCAACAGGTTACGACCCTCGGCATTCTTGAGAAAGTCACCCTGAATCTGTACACCGATGTCACGACCATTAGAGGCATTGCCGCCACAACGATCAGAGAAACCAGCCAGCTTGCTGACATTCTGAGAATAGCTCATAAAGCCCTGTGTGATAGGGTGCATGGGGTTCTCGAAAGTGAAAGGACGCTTAAACTGACCGGCCTTTACCTTGAAGAACTCGTACTTCTGCCACTCACCAAAGAGGTCAACCAAACGAATGTCTGTTGAAGACTTGTCTGGATCATAGGTGTTACCATTGATCTGCATCTGTACCTTCCAGTAGAAGTCCTCGTGAGCACGACCTTCCAAAGCCATACGTACCAGACGCAGGTTGAAGCCATTTGATTCTTTGGCATCCTGGTCGCTGGCCTGATACTGTACCATGCCGTAACCACTGAACTTCACGTTCTGGAACCATTCACTCTGAGCCTGTGCGCCCAGTGTTGCGCCCATCATCAGGGCTGCTAATAATACTTTCTTCATATTGTTTGCTTTTAATGTTTATCTTTTCTTCAGTAGAACTACATTTTCAACATGTGGCGTGTGAGGGAACATATCTACGGGTTGCACCTCGATAACCTTGTACTGCTCGTCCAGGTCCTGCAGGTCGCGAGCCTGTGTGGCTGGGTTGCATGATACATATACAATGCGGTCTGGGGCTGCGCGCAGAATAGTCTTCACGACGTCAGGATGCATGCCGGCACGTGGGGGGTCGGTGATGATGACATCAGGACGTCCGTGCTCAGCAATGAAGTCATCGGTGAGGATATCCTTCATGTCACCGGCATAGAACAGGGTGTTGTTGATGCCGTTAATCTCGGAATTGATCTTCGCATCCTCGATAGCCTCGGGCACATACTCGATACCAATCACCTGCTTGGCCTGACGGGCTACAAAGTTGGCAATAGTGCCTGTGCCGGTGTAGAGGTCGTAGACTAGTGGCTTCTCGCTAGTATCACTAGTGTCGCTAGCTATGCTAGAGAAGGCGAACTCACGAGCTACGCTGTAGAGATGGTAAGCCTGTTCGGTGTTGGTCTGATAGAACGACTTTGGACCAACTTTGAACTTCAGGTCTTCCATGAGTTCGAAGATGTGATCTGTACCTTTAAATACGAGGATGTCCTGATCGCCAATGGTGTCATTACATTTCTGGTTGTCCAGATAGAGCAGGGACGTGATCTGTGGGAAGGTGTCAGCTACGTGTTGCAATAAGTCGAGTGCTTCTTTTTCACCACCCGTCTCATCATAGTGGAACTGGATGATGACCATCAGCTCGCCACTGGCGCTATTGCGGATGATGATATCACGCAACAGTCCAACCTGAGCACGCAGGTCAAAGAACGAGATGCCGTGCGCCATGGCATAGTCGCGGATGTCGTTGCGAATCTGATTATGCAGGTCGTCCATCAGCCAACATTTCTCGATAGGCAAAATCTTGTCGAAAGCACCCGTGATATGGAAACCGATAGCGGGAATGTCCTTTAGACTCTGACTCTCATCCTTAGGAAGTGCAGTAATCTCTTCTTTCGTCAGGTATCGCTTGTTGGCACATCCGTAGTCCAGCTTATTGCGATACTCCTGAGTCTTTACGGAACCAAGGATGGCGCGGAACTCAGGCAACTCGACCTTGCCAATGCGGTGTAGTTGGTCGAATACCTGTTGCTGCTTGAACTTCAACTGCTCCTCGTAGGGCAGGTTCTGCCATTTGCAACCACCGCATACGCCGAAGTGCTTACAGAAGGGAACGGCTCGCACCTTGCTGGGTTCGATGATTCTCACCACTTCGCCCTCAGCAAAAGAGTGCTTCTTGCGTCGTATCTGGATGTCACAAATGTCACCTGGCACGCAGAATGGTACAAAGACCACCAGATCGTTCCAGTGGAACAGGCATTTCCCCTCGGCCGCAACGGCCTCAATGGTAACGCCTTCTAATAAGGGTAATGGTTTCTTACTTCTCGCCATTATCTATTTTAAATTCTTTTAGTCGGCGTTCCGCCTTTGTAAAAGCGGCAAAGCCGAGCGGTCAATTAGATTTCAAAGTCCAAACAAGCACGCTGAACGGTGTAAGGGCGTACCTTGCCGTTGGCTACTGCTACATGCTCAGGATGCTTGGCGTAGCCTTGCAGTGCTTCTTCTGACTCAAGTGTAGAGTCGAGCATCACGTCGGCATTAGATGATGCCAGACGTCCGCTGATGTTTACTTTCACGTCAATTAAACCAGGAACTTTGCCTACGAGACCTTCAAGTCCGGCTTTGATACCTTTTTTAACTGTTTGTTTCTCCTCTTCCGACAATTCAGGGTTCAGTGTCCAAAGAATAATGTGTTTTACCATACCTATTATATATAAATAAAATGAAATCGTTGCAAAGGTACAAAAAATAATCGATTCGCACGGCATAATTATTTTTTTTTGTAATTTTTGCCCGTTTTCTTTGGTAATGTGCAAAAATTCTACTAACTTTGCACAATTCGAAATACAATAACTTTATATAATAATCTTAAATATCTAAAATTAATGAGTCAAAAGAGAGTTTACCTCTTCGGCAACGGTAAGGCCGAAGGTAATGCAAAGATGCGTGAGGAACTCGGTGGTAAGGGTGCTAACCTTGCTGAAATGAACCACATTGGTGTTCCTGTTCCTCCAGGTTTTACAATTACTACTGACTGTTGTAATGAATATTATCAGGTAGGACAGCAGAAGATCATGGAGTTGCTGAACGATGACGTGATGGCAGCTGTAAAGCACATCGAGGACTTGATGAACTGCAAGTTCGGTGATGCAAAGAATCCTCTGTTGGTTTCTGTACGCTCTGGTGCTCGTGCTTCTATGCCTGGCATGATGGATACCATCCTGAACCTGGGTCTGAATGACGAGGTAGCTGAGGGTATGGCAGCTAAGACCAACAATCCTCACTTCGTGTACGACTCTTATCGTCGTTTCGTACAGATGTACGGTGACGTGGTGCTGGAGATGAAGCCTGTTAACAAGACTGACATCGATCCATTCGAGGAGATTATCGAGAAGGTTAAGAAGGAAAGCGGCGTTGTTCTGGATAAGGACCTCTCTGTTGAGGACCTGAAGAAGCTGGTTAAGCTGTTCAAGGCTGCCATCAAGGAACGCACTGGTAAGGACTTCCCCAACGATCCTATCGAGCAGTTGTGGGGCGCTATCTGCGCAGTGTTCCGTTCATGGATGAACGAGCGCGCTATCCTCTATCGTAAGATGGAAGGCATTCCCGATGAGTGGGGTACAGCTGTATCAGTGATGGCTATGGTATTCGGTAACATGGGTGATACCTCTGCTACTGGTGTATGCTTCAGCCGTGACGCTGCTAACGGTGAGAACCTGTTCAACGGTGAGTATCTGGTTAACGCACAGGGTGAGGACGTGGTTGCCGGTATCCGCACACCACAGCAGATCACAAAGATTGGTTCTCAGCGCTGGGCTGAGCGTGCTGGTATCTCTGAGGAAGAGCGCGTAGCCAAGTATCCTTCTATGGAGGAAGCAATGCCTGAGATCTATGCTGAACTGAACAGCATTCAGGATAAACTAGAGCACCACTATCACGATATGCAGGATATGGAGTTCACCGTACAGGAGGGCAAACTGTGGTTCCTCCAGACTCGTAACGGTAAGCGCACAGGTGCTGCTATGGTGAAGATTGCCATCGACCTGCTCCACGAGGGTATGATTGACGAGAAGACTGCCATCATGCGCTGCGAGCCTCAGAAGCTCGATGAGTTGCTGCACCCTGTATTCGATAAGAAGGCTCTTGCTGCCGCTAAGGTGATTGCTCAGGGTCTGCCTGCATCGCCTGGTGCTGCCTGCGGTCAGATTGTATTCCATGCTGACGATGCAGAGGCTTGGCACAATGATGGACATAAGGTTGTGCTCGTTCGTATCGAGACATCTCCTGAGGACTTGGCTGGTATGGCATCTGCTGAGGGTATCCTGACTGCCCGTGGTGGTATGACCTCTCACGCTGCTGTGGTTGCCCGTGGTATGGGTAAGTGTTGCGTATCGGGTGTTGGTTCTCTGAATGTAAGTTATAAGGATAAGACCGTTGAGATCGATGGCGTTGTATATAAGGAGGGTGATTATATCTCTCTGAACGGTACCACTGGTCAGGTTTACGCTGGCGAAGTTCCCACAAAGGCTGCTGAGCTTTCTGGCGACTTCAAGGAGCTGATGGACCTCTGCGACAAGTACACCAAGCTGCAGGTTCGTACCAATGCTGATACTCCTCGTGACGCTCAGCTCGCTCGTGAGTTCGGTGCTAAGGGTATCGGTCTGACACGTACTGAGCACATGTTCTTCGAGGATAAGAAGATCATCGCTATGCGTGAGATGATTCTGGCTGACAGCGTTGCAGGACGTGAGAAGGCTCTGGCTAAGTTGCTGCCTTATCAGAAGGCTGACTTCAAGGGTATCCTTGAGGCTATGGATGGTCTGCCCGTGAACATCCGTCTGCTCGATCCTCCTTTGCACGAGTTTGTTCCCCACGATCTGGCTGGTCAGGAGACCATGGCCAAGGAGATGGGCGTCAGCGTAGAGGATATCAAGCGTCGTGTTGACTCTCTGGCAGAGAACAACCCAATGCTGGGTCATCGTGGTTGCCGTCTGGGTATCACTTTCCCCGAAATCACCGCTATGCAGACAAAGGCTATTCTGGGTGCTGCTTGTGAACTGAAGAAGGAAGGTAAGAATCCTATGCCAGAAATCATGGTTCCTCTGATTGGTACACTTTATGAGTTGAAACAGCAGAAGGAAGTTATTCAGGCTGCTGCTAAGGAAACCTTCGCCGAATATGGCATCGAGGTGGAATTTGAGATTGGTACGATGATCGAGATTCCTCGTGCAGCCCTCACTGCCGACCGTATCGCCACCGAGGCCCAGTACTTCTCATTCGGTACTAACGACCTGACTCAGATGACCTTCGGTTACAGCCGCGACGATATCGCCTCGTTCCTGCCCGTCTATCTTGACAAGAAGATCCTGAAGGTTGACCCATTCCAGGTTCTCGACCAGAAGGGTGTAGGCAAGCTCATCAAGTATGCCGTGAAGAGCGGCCGTGAGGTACGTCCCGACCTTCGCTGCGGTATCTGCGGTGAGCATGGTGGTGAGCCCAGCTCTGTGAAGTTCTGCGCTAAGATTGGCATGAACTACGCATCTTGCTCTCCCTTCCGTGTGCCTATCGCACGCCTCGCCGCCGCGCAGGCAGCTGTTGAAGAGTAAATAAACTCTCTGATATAATGAAAAGGACCTGTCCGCT
>Ga0310691_10006752_pt1 | contig 12179 bp, 10 predicted proteins | sample 176DNAGHGlowgp2_FD_203887 | JGI IMG/M metagenome (GOLD analysis project Ga0310691, IMG submission 203887) | Sheep rumen microbial communities from Palmerston North, Manawatu-Wanganui, New Zealand - 1766 DNA GHGlow gp2 (v2) (version 2) | ecosystem: Host-associated > Mammals > Digestive system >... | reverse complement strand
TAGTACTGTTTCTGCTTGCAAATATAGAAATAATCCGTAGAACGACAAAGAATTTTCTTGTCTATCTTTCGGTTTACGCCTTTATTTCTTTCCATTCGGCTCGTTAGGCAAGGATATTCAGCATCGTAAATCTTCAATCAAGGCTGAATACCGACGATGCCGCGACGTGTCAGCCGCTCACAGGTGTCAGCCAGTCCGATTCCTTCCGCCGGCAATGCCGCTTGTTCACGCACCGCCGCCTGTTGCCGCTCGCAGAAAAGCCCCATCAGCCGTGGAGCAGAAACCCCTCAGCCGTGCAGCAGAACTCCATTAACCACGTGACAGGACTCTCTTGTCCGCGTGACAAAATCCCCCCATCCACATAAACAAATCTCTCCTTCCACCCGACAAAACTCTTATTGGCTTGCTACAAAATTATTTTCAAGGCTTGAAAATATATTTTCAAAGCTTGGTTATTTATTTTCAAGGCTTGATTATAAATTTTCAAGCCTTGAAAATAATTTTTAATCACGCCAAGTTGGAAAATGCTCCGTGGCTATAGAAATTTGGAAAATGTAGTGGCGACATTATGTATGCAGCACAAAAGGCCATGAATTGAACGTAAAATTTTGATGTAAGGTAAATTTTTAGTAACTTTGCAGAGGAAATAGAATAGATATGGCTCAGTATATCCCATAATTCCTCCAGTGACATCAGAATATCTGCCAGCTTCTATATTTTATTTTCGAAGCATCATAATAATGACTCAACAATGAAAGCAAAACCATTCGTCAAGTGGGTTGGCGGCAAAGGCCAGCTCATCGAACAACTGGAAGCGTTGCTACCAGCTGACTTTGACCAGTGGGAGAATGTGACTTACATTGAACCCTTTGTGGGCGGCGGAGCGATGCTCTTCCACATGCTCCAAATACACAAGAATATCAAAGCGGCTGTCATTAACGACATCAACGCAGACTTGACCACCTGCTACAAGGTCGTGCGCGACAATCCAAGCGAACTTGTTGATTCACTAAAAGAGATACAACAGGAGTATTTTTCCCTGAAGTCCGAGGAAGTGCGCAGACAGTTCTATCAAATTGCTTGTTAACTATGAAGAATAACACACAAGAACATCAGGTTATCGAGATGTTGAGAAGGGAAGGCGGATATGCTACGCTGAAACGATTGAACGAAATCATGGACTTCTCGACTTGGAAGACTAAGACACCTGAAGCTACTGTGCGTCGCATAGTGCAGGAAAGCGAGCAGATTTTCAAGGTACATCCAGGTTTATGGGCCCTTGAAGACTACCGCGAAGATGTATTGCGCAAATTCGAGCTGAAGCTGGGTAACAAGCAAAGTGAGGAACAGTTTAGTCATGGCTACTACCAAGGATTGCTTGTTGAAATAGGAAAATTCTATCATCAGATGACCTATGTTCCAGCCCAAGATAAGAGTCGAAAATTTATAGGAAAATGTCTTGATGACATTACAGATACCACAGAAATTCCACCTTTTACCTACGACAAATTGTTGAAACGTGCAAAAACAGTTGATGTTATTTGGTTTAACGAAAGACAAATGCCTTCGAACTTTTATGAAGTAGAGCATACGACAGACATAAAGAATTCCCTTTCAAAGTTCTACGAACTGCAAGACTTCCACGCGGACTTCCATATCGTTGCTAATGCCAGCCGCAAAAAGGAATTTGAAGACAAACTCCACGTTTCTATGTTTGGGCCTATCGAAAAGCGCGTAAAGTTCGTTGACTACATGCGCGTTGTCAATATGTACGAGGGGCTAAACAAGGCCAGCGAATCTATTTGGTAAAGCATATAAACGCCAAGTAAACCATTAAAAAAATCAAATGATCTTTTTTGATCAAAAATCTTAAAAAAAGATCTATTCCCTTTTATGTCAAATTTTGATCTTATCTTTGCAGCCAATAAAGTTGCAAATGGAATATCAAGTGACGATAAAAGAGATTCTTTCTCGTGTTATACGAGTGGAATCCCCAACGGCAAAAGCCGCTGAGGATAAGGTCATGCAACTCTATCGGAACGAAGAGATAGTACTTGATTATTCCGATCTAAGCTTCTTTGATATATATGCTGACAAGATAAAAGAAGGCATAAAGCCCTACTATCGCTCTGCATCCCATGACTTCACTCTTCTCAATGGTGATTGCCTTGACCTGCTTCCGCAGTTCAACTTCCACTTTGACATGATTTTCGCCGACCCGCCTTATTTCCTTTCCAACGACGGAATAAGTGTTCAGGCTGGCAAAATAGTAAGTGTAAACAAAGGAGAATGGGACAGAGGCGGTTCGCCAGAGCAAATCGATGAGTTCAACAGAAAGTGGATAAGTCTTTGCCGAGACAAACTCAAGGAAAACGGAACGATTTGGATTTCAGGAACCTATCACAACATCTTCTCAGTTGCTAACTGCTTGACTGAACTTGGCTTCAAAATACTGAATGTCATAACTTGGGCAAAGACCAATCCGCCACCAAACATTTCTTGTCGATACTTTACCTATTCCACAGAGTTCATCATTTGGGCAAGGAAGTCAGCCAAGAAACCTCATCAATTCAATTATGAACAGATGAAGCAACTAAACGATGACAAGCAGATGACAGATGTTTGGCGATTGCCCGCTATTGCTCCATGGGAAAAGACCTGCGGCAAACATCCCACGCAAAAGCCACTTGCTCTGCTAACACGCATCATCCTTGCTTCAACCGATAAGAACGCTTGGGTGCTCGATCCCTTTGCAGGTTCCTCCACGACAGGTATTGCTGCTAATCTCGTCGGACGCCGTTTCCTTGGAATTGAAAGGGAACGGGAGTTCGCTGAGATTAGCCGAAAGCGTCGCGAAGAAATAGAAGACACCAACACTTACCACAACTATCGCAGAAAAATAAAGGACATCGACAAGTCCGAGGGCCTGATGCCCAGTCTCTTTGCCAGCGAGGACGAACCAATCATAGATTTACCATTCTAAGCCGACCGGTCTGAACTGCCAACGCGCATTTAAGGACACATTCTGGCGGTGGAAGCTCACGTCGCTCCAGAAACTTCTGTGCAGGGAGGCTTAGAATTCGTAGCCCAGGTTGAGGAAGAAGTAGGGCTTCTTCGTGTGGTTGCTATAGCCGAAGCTGGCACCGATGGGGCCGAAGATGGTGTTGTAGTAGTAAGCTATCTGTCCGCCGAGGAGGGTGCGGTTGTCGAAGATTTCCTTCAGTTTGTCTGCTTGCTGACCTGCGGCAAAGCGGAGAAGCACGTAGTGGTTACGCCCTATTCGCTGCTGTGCCTGTAGCTGCGCGGCGATGAACTGCTTCTTCACATACTCCATGTTTCCCATGCCGGCAAAGGGCATCTGCTGCTCGATGTAGTGGCCGAACCAGTCGCCGCCGATGGTGTTGCCGCTGAAGGTAGGCACGGCGTTGCCGAAGAGCATACGTCCGTAGAGCATGGGCTGCAGGGTGAAGCGTTTGCCGAAGGTGAACGACATGCGCCAGTTGGCTCTGACGTCGCTCAGGCCGGTCTTGCCGTCGAGCTTTACGAAGTTGTCGGTCACGTAGGCATATTCAGCCTTGAAGCTGGCACCGCGTGTGGGGAAGATCCAGTTGTCCTCGCTGTTGTAGCTTGCCTGAGCGCGATAGCTGAAGTAGTGGTCGTTGCTGAGGACCACCGGATTGTCCATTCTGTCGGCCACCAGCTTGTCCTGATAGCGCACGTAGTCCCAGCGCAGTCCCATCTGCAGGTTGAAGTGGCGGAAGTCGTTGTTGAAGGGAATGAGGTTCACCTGATGGTGATGATAGAGGATGCTGTAGTCGCGGTCGCCATCGATATAGATGTCTATGTCGTTGCGGCGGAAGGTATAGTCCACGGTCGGGCGGCTGAAGCTGCGCGGATGTATGGTCCAGGCTCCGTGTACCATCATGCGTTTGCCCAGTCTCACCGTCAGGTCGGCGTTCATGGGGATGGCAGTCTTCATGGGGAATTCGGCACTCACCTGTAGCGAGGCGTGCTCTTCTGTGTCGTAGCGCATACCGGCGTGGAGCTGTATGGACTTGCGGTTGCCGGCAGAGATGATGACGCGTACGCCGTCGCCTTCGGGCATGAATTGGCACTCGGCAGTCTGGTAGAAGAGGTCGAGGCGCATACATGTCGTGATTTGCTGTGCCAGCCCTGCGTCGATGCTGTCTCTCTTCTGCAGAAGGAACTTCTGTCGGATGAAGCTCTCGGCTTGCGGTGTCATGTTCTCGAAGGTGTAGCCTGTGACGTGTTGTTTCTCGGTCATGGCCTGCGGGCGCAGAGGGTGCAGGATGGTGGGGCGGAAGTCGTTGCCGATGCCGATGCGCTGCTTCAGGGCGATGATGTCGTCCCAGTGGCGCATGGCCTCTTCTTCGCCTCGGCGGATGAGGGTGTCGATGGCGGCAGCCGAGAAGCTGGCAGAGCCGTAGCCCTTCGTATCGACCTGCATGTGGAGGTCGGTGATGGCGAGGTTGTCCTCGACCTTGTTCTTACAGTTCACATCGACAATTTGGCTGATGATGCTCATCGTGCCGCCCATCTGGTCGGCTGCTTTCGGAGCACCCTGCACGGTGACGCCGATGATGATGTCGGCACCCATCTCGCGGGCGATGTCGGCTGGATAGTTGTTCTTCAGGCCGCCATCGACCAGCACCTTGTCGCCGATTCTGACGGGCGAGAAGGCTCCTGGTATCGACATTGAGGCGCGCATGGCCTGCGGCAGACGTCCGCTGTGGAAGTCCACCTCGCTGTTGTCGATGATGTTCGTTGCCACGCAGGCAAAGGGGATGGGCAGGTCCTTCGAGAAGTCGAGTGAGTCGGTGTAGCCCGAGCAGACCTGCTGGAACAGTTCAGCCAGGTTCTTGCCTTTGATGAGGCCGCCCGCATTCATGTTGCGCTTGCCGATGCTCAGGCCCGTGGTGAAGATGTAGGTGTACTGCTTCAGTCGGTCGCGGAGGCTCTGGTTGTTCAGGTTCTCCTTGTCGCTGATGACATAGCTCCAGTCCTGTGCGCGAGCCACGGAGTCGAGGGCATTGGCATTGTAGCCGATGGCATAGAGTCCGCCGATGATGCTGCCCATCGACGTGCCGGTGATGATGTCCACGGGGATGCCGGCCTTCTCCAGTACCTTCAGCACACCGATGTGTGCCATGCCTTTCGCGCCACCGCCACTCAGCACGACAGCCACTTTCTTCCTCTCCTGCTCCTGCTTCTGCGCATTCACCATGCCGCACATCAGCGCAGCAGCCAAGAGCAGTAATATCTTCTTAACCATGTCGTTTAGTGTGTTTGATGTGTCATTGTTTCCCTGTCGGAGCGTCGAAGTCAAACTCCAGTTGCGGTGAGCCGAGCAAGTTGAAGGTCATGCGGTGGTAGGGCGTAGTGCCATGCTCGCGGATGGCCTGGCGGTGTACCGGTGCGGGGTAGCCCTTGTTCCTGTCCCAATGGTAGGCAGGGTATTCCTCGTGGAGCTTCAGCATGTGGTCATCTCGGTAGGTCTTGGCCAGGATGCTGGCTGCAGCGATGCTCATGTACTTTCCGTCGCCCTTGACGATGGTCGTGTAGGGCAGGTCTTTATAAGGCATGAAACGGTTGCCGTCGATGATGACTTCCTCGGGTCGTACCTTGAGCCCGTCCAATGCACGGTGCATGGCCAGTATGCTGGCACGCAGGATGTTGATGCGGTCTATTTCCTCGTTTGTGACGATGCCCACAGCCCATGCCAGTGCCTCGCGCTCGATGACTTCCCGCAGGGCATAGCGCTTCTTCTCGCTGAGCTGCTTAGAGTCGTTGAGCATGTCGCTCTTGAAGTCGGGCGGCAAGATGACGGCAGCCGCAAAGACAGGTCCCGCCAGACAGCCGCGCCCAGCCTCGTCGCATCCCGCTTCGATGACATCTTTATGGTAGTAAGGCAATAGCATCACTTTTTTACCTTTTCACCTTTTTACCTTTTCACCTTTTAATGATTGCTCTGATGATGAACCAGAAGTGGCGCATGACGGTCGGCAACCAGCCGTAGTAGTGCGCCATGATGCGGAAGCGCTCGATGAGCGAGGCTCGCTGATTGCTGGTCGTCATGCCCTCGTTGAGGTAGTCCGTGAGGACGAGCCCGGTGTTCACTATCCGTAGGCGACGGCGGTTGGCTCTACGCAAGAGGCGGATGCACCAGTCGAAGTCGGCAGAGTATCGGAAGCTGAGGTCGTAGGGCTCCTGCTTTGCCAAGTCGGTGCGGACGTAGAAGGACTGGTGGCAGACGCGCATACCGTCGCGGAAGGTGTCGGGTGTGAGGTTCTCCGGTGGCGTGAGTCGGCGTCGGCGCAGGAAGTTCCCTTCTGCATCGACGATGTGAGTGTCGCCGTAGAGAATGGCAGGATGCCGGTGTCCGCCCTTCATCCATTGCGTCTGCTGCACTATGGCCGAGATGGTGTCGGTGCTGTGCAGACAGTCCCCTGCATTGAGGAAGACGATGTATTCGCCCGTGGCAGCAAGCAGTGCCTTGTTCATCGCATCGTAGAGCCCGCTGTCGGGTTCGCAGATGAGCCGTATGTTGTGGCGCGACTGGTTCTCCTCGACATAGCGCTGCACGAGCGAGAGGGTGTGGTCGGTGGAGCATCCGTCGATGATGAGGTGCTCTATGCGGGCGTAGTTCTGAGAGGCAACACTTGTGAGTGTGCGCCTCAAGGTCGCTTCGGCATTATACGTGACGGTCGCTATGGTGATAAGTGGCTTCATACAATCTAATATATTCCTGTGCTACCCTTGTCTCGCTAAAGGACGCGGCGGCTTTGGCACGGGCTGCGGCACGCAGGTCATGGCCGAGGACGAAGCGGATGCCTGCAGCAAGGTCAGCAGCATCGCGGTAGCGAGCCACATAGCCGTTCTCCAAATGGTCTATCATCTCGGGGATGCCGCCTACGTCAAAGCCTACACAAGGTGTGCCGCAGCTCATGGCTTCGGCGATGGTGTTGGGCAGGTTGTCCTGAAGGCTGGGCGTAAGGAAGACATCGGCAGCATTGTAGAGCAGCGGCATCGTCTGTTCGCCAGCAGAACCGAAGCGCGTCGCGCCAATGCCTTCGGGCAGGGGTATCTGTTCCGAGTCCTTGCCCACGATGACGAGATGGATGGCTTTGTTCAGCCCCTCGAGAGTCCGTAGTGCGTCGGTGAGATACTTGATGCCTTTCCGCTCGTCGGTCACCTTCTGGCTACAGAAGAGGAGCAGGCGCTTGTTCTGAGGCAACGAAAGCGACAGACGCGCCTGATGCATGTCGGTGGGGTGGAAGAGGGCAGAAGGGATGCAGTTGTTGATGTGCTCCACGTGCTCGGAAGGCAAGGCAAGATGGGCTTGGTCGGCAATCCATTGGCTGCAGCCCACGAAGGTGGGATGCCAGCGCTGGTACATCGACCTCTTGCGCGTATATATATAATAAGGTAGGGAACCGCAGAGAATGGGGCAGCGACGGCATTCCGCCTCTTTGCAGTCACCGCGATAATGGCAGATGCCCAGGTAGGGCCATTCGTCGTGCAGCGTCCAGACGACGCGCTTGCCGCTCTTCAGGATGCGGGCGATGCCGTCCAGCGACAACATGCCTTGGTTTATCCAGTGCAGGTGGACGACGTCTGCTTCCTTGAACTCCTTGGTGCGGGTGATGTCGATGCCCACATTGGCAATGTCTGCTTGCCACAGACGCGACTGCCTGAATCCGCAGCGTGGCAGGATGGTCAGGCGTTCCAGGAACTTCGGCACCTTGTTGCCTACCCGGCAAACCGCAACGGCGTTGGTCTGTTTGTCGCGCACCATGAGCTTCGCCTTCACGCCGTTGGCATTGAGGGCATTCAGAAGACGACAGGCTGCAATGGCACCTCCACCGCTACGTTCACTTGTACTTATGAGCAACACCTTCATGCCTTTTTCATCTTTCTCTTTTTTTACTTTTTCACCTTTTTACTTTTTCACCTTTTCACCTTTTCAATGATAAGCCTTTTTCCCCAACCATTTGTTGATGCGGGCACGGATGGCTTTTAGTATGTAGCTGAAGTTCCCGTATCGGAGGTTCAGGAAGAGTTCCTCGAAGGAACGTCCGACCTTGACCATCGGGTTCATCCAGCCCATGATGCGGTAGGCACGATGGCGATAGGCAACATGCTCCACGACGTAGGGCGGATGATGGAGAAGTGAAGAGTGAAGAGTGAAGAGTGAAGAATCAGAGTTTGTTTCCTCCTCGAAGTGGTTACCTTTATTCTTCACTCTTAACTCTTCACTCTTCACTCCAAAGGGCAGTTCGTAGCGCTGCATCGTGAAGATGCGGCGGTAGCCTCGGGGCATGGTCTGGAGCGAACCGCCGAAGTGCGTACTGTCAGCCGTGGCACCGAGGTTGTTGATCATGTTCTTGCAGGGCACAATGGCAAGGCCGTTAGAGAGCAGCATGTGCGACCAGAAGATAGTCTCGTAGAAGGCTTTGCCTTGCTCGCGGTGCTTGCGGCACATGGGCAGGAAGTCATCGCGATAGCCTCGCTCGCTGATCAGTTCTTCAAGCTGATGCACGGCCACAGGGTTGTCGAGCCACGTATAGTGCTCGTCCCACTGGTCGATGACGCGCCGCCACGATGCCCAGCCCCAGATGCTGAAGTTCGTCGTGAAGAAGTAGTCGCCCTCAGCATCGGTGGTCTGTTCCTCGACGTTGAATCCGCTGATGAGCGTGATGCGTTCGTCGTTTTCGTAGCGCTCCAGCATCTCCTTGCAGAAAGAGAAGAAGCTGACGGCAGGCACATCGTCATCCTCCAGCACGACGCACTTATCGACATGGCTGAAGGCCCATTTCTGCGAGATGTATTCCGAGGGGTCGCAGCCGTAGTTCTTCTCCTGATAGAGCGTCTCCACCTGGCACTCCCAATCCACCTGCGACACTACTTCGCGGCAGGCCATGATGCCTGGCATATCCTTTTCCGAGCGCGGACCGTCCTGATAGAGAAAGAGCCGCGACGGACGTGCCTTGCGCACTTGGGCAAAGACTTGACCGAGTTGCTGGGGCCTGTTGAAGAACAGAATCAGCACGGGAATATCAACGAGAAAGGGTTTCATGTGTGCAAAGATACAAAGAAATTAAGAATTAAGAATCAAGAAAGGGGAATTATTTAGATTTTCAAGACGAAAAGAGCTTCGCTTATCAAAGGAAAGCAAAGATATTGCAAAAAAAAGAAGAGGGAACATACAACTTATCGTAAATAATCGTATATTTGCAGACAAGTGTGTGCCCATTCGTAAGTGGGTTCACGACAACGATACTAAAACCAACTGACTATTAACCAGGAGTGCAAGGTAAGAAGCATTCCGCAATCAGACTTTTTCGGATGAAGAGATTTTTTGTGGCAGCAGTCGTGGCTATTATCTTGGCAGGTTGCTCGGATGAGATAGACATGTCTTCGAGATACGTATTCACAGATAAGACCATAACGCAGTACCTGCAGGAGAAGGAGTACTACAGCGAGTACGTCCGTCTGCTTGGCAAGCGGCCTGTCAGTGCGTATTCCCAAACGACATTGCTGCAGTTGCTTTCCGCTCGTGGACATTATACGGTGTTTGCTCCGACAAACGATGCTATCCATGATTATCTGGACAGCCTCTATCATAAGGGCATCATCACGGAACCTTCGTGGAACGGGTTTGAGAAGCAGGAGACTTTGGACAGTATCGAGAAGGTGATTATCTTCAACAGCATCCTGGACAGCGGTGACCAGGATGCATACAATGTCCTCGACTTCCCCGACCACGAGCATGAGTTCCAACTGGCTAACATGAACAATCGAAAGCTTCGTGTCTATTATGGCTCTAACAATACGGACAGCATCAGCATAGAGGGCGTGGCCCTTGTGTCGGAAAAGAACCGAGGCATCGTGCTGACCAACGGATATATCCATCAGGTGGAGGGCGTGATAGCTCCGAGCGACGGACGTCTGGGCGACTTCATCCGCCTCTGGTCCAATATGCCGAAGAGCGGATATAGCGTCATGTCGCGTCTGATAACGGCATGTGGGTTAATAGATACGCTGAGTGCCTACCGCGACGAGGTATGGGAACATCTGTACCTAACGGGCGGCGTGAAGGACTTGCGCGTGCATTCTTCTGTAGGGCAGGTCGGCACTATCCCCGAGCATCGCTTCTACGGCTTTACCCTTTTTGCAGAGACCGACCAGTTCTGGGAGCGTACTCTTGGGCATAAGGCAAGCGACATTACCGTAGGCGAGGTGTGCGAGTACCTGCAGAACACGGGCCTCTTCGACTACGTGGAGGGGACGCTCTACGATGATGACTATGCCAACGAGATGAACGTGCTGAACCAGTTCGTGACATATCACCTGCTGCCTCAGCGCATAGGAAGGGACAAGCTGGTGATTCACTACAACGAGGTGGGCTACAACTACGGCACCGCTAAGGCTCCCTCAATAGCCATCATGGACTATTACCAGACGATGGGTCTCCCCCGCCTGCTGAAGACCTTCGAGAGCCGAGAGAGTGACGGCATTTACCTGAACCGCTTCCCGAAGCTCCAGAACGGAAGGGGACAGTTTGGCACGTACCGCGAAAACAAGAACGACTATCACGAGAGCGGTCTTTTCCCACAACTGAAGGGGTCCAGCACGACAAGCGATGAGAACCAGGGCATACGCGTGCTGACCAATACAGAGACAGGTACAGATGCCAGCAACATCGTCAATGCCGTCGTATATCCCATAGACCGACTGCTTGTTTGCACAGAGAATGTCTGCAATCAGATGGCAGGCCAGCGCATCCGCATCGATGCCGGATGCATGATGCCTGAGCTGATGAACAACGACATCCGTGCTCCTCGCACCAACTACACCTATGGCGCTACCAGTGTAAGAGCCATACCGACGAACTACCCCTACATCTCGAATGTTGAGATACGAGAAGGTACAGACTTCTATTTCCTCTCGGGATACCCTTCCCCATATCACAACCTTCAAGGAGACGAGTTCAACATAATTGGGCAATATGACATCACGATGCAGTTGCCGCCCGTGCCTCGTGCTGGACAGTATGAGATACGCTTCGGCGTGGCCACAGGTTCGTATGTACGTTCCATGGCGCAGGTTTATTTCGGCACAGAACGCGACAAGATGCCAGCTGCCGGCATTCCTCTGGACCTTCGACTTGGCGGACTGGAGATGAGGTTGCCGACCGGTGCGTCACCGTCCAACGTAGGATGGGAGGCAGACACCGACGATGAGGAATACAACGACCAGGTGACGAAGGTCATGCGTACGAGAGGCTTTATGAAGGCTCCCAATTCGTGGACCAACAAGATGGGAACCTATGAAAGTGTACGTAAGGACCACTTCATGTCGCGCCGCATACTGGTAAATGCATACCTCAAGCCTTACCAGAACTACTACATCCGGTTCAAGTCCGTCCTTGAAGATAAGAACAAGGAGTTCTACATGGACTACTTTGAGTATGTAGCCAAGGAAGTCTATGACAATCCCGAGGAGTCGGAGGACATCTGGTAACGTCCTTCAGCCCCTTAGCTCATTAGGTTGATGGCCCAGATGAGAATGGCATAGCGGAGCGCTTTACCCAGAAAGATGCTTAGGAAGGAGAGGTAAGGATTTGCCCTCATGTAGCCAAGGGTGACGCTCAGGGCACTGCCCAGGATGGGCAGGAAGCAGAAGAAGCCCATCCAAGCACCGCGTCCTTGCAGCCATTGCTGTGTGCGTTCTATCTTCTCGCGTTTGACGTGAAGGTAGTGTTCAATCCATTCCAGACGTCCGAAGGTGCCTATCCAGTAGTTGAACATACTGCCCAGCACATTGCCTATAGTGGCACTGGCGAAAAGCGGCCAGGGCTGCAAGCCTGCCAGTTGCAGACCAGCCAAGAGGGTCTCGCTGCTGAAGGGGAACACGCTGCCTGCCACGAAGGCAGCCACACCCATGCCCGTGTAGCCGTAGGCTATCAGATACTGAATGATGTCATCCATAGATTCAAGACTCCTATGGCTGCTACGAGCAGGAGGGACAAGATGAAGAGCAGACCAGACAGAATGCCGCGGGAAAGGGCAAGGTAGTGTGCGATGAGCGGACTGGCGCTGGCTACCAGGAGTGCCATTGTGGTCTGGTAGTGCGCAGGTTGCAGCACCATGTACACC
>Ga0310691_10006749_pt1 | contig 12180 bp, 9 predicted proteins | sample 176DNAGHGlowgp2_FD_203887 | JGI IMG/M metagenome (GOLD analysis project Ga0310691, IMG submission 203887) | Sheep rumen microbial communities from Palmerston North, Manawatu-Wanganui, New Zealand - 1766 DNA GHGlow gp2 (v2) (version 2) | ecosystem: Host-associated > Mammals > Digestive system >... | reverse complement strand
AGCAAAACCGGTAAGTGCCCGTTCGATTCCCTTCTTTAGTTCCTTCCGTAGAAAAAATACGGAGGCCGCTCCCGCTGCTGTTCCGATAAAGGGGATCAGCAGTCCCATCAAAACTGTTCTCATATACATCAATACCATCCTTTCTTCTCATATTTCATATAAAGCAAATTGGATCGTATTACTTGATTATCTTATCATAGTTAGTTATATCTAACCTCGAGTATATCACACTAACCGCGAAAAATCAAATAAAAAAAAGATACAGTTACAAATCAGCTCTGTAACTGTATCTTTTCGATCTCTTCTATCGGACCCCGACCGAACAAAGAACTGCCCGAATGTATAACACACTAACAGAATATTCGCCAAATCGAGTAGGGAGGATTTAATCCCCCTACTCGATGATGCGGGCTCGTCAAACAGGATATCACATAAATGTGTATCCTGATGACTCGCCTTCGCACAAAAAATGTCATGCCACGTAATCTCGTGGCATGACACCATTCCTACTATCTCAATCAGTCCGGTTATTTTTTTACATGAAATGCATTCATTCCCGGGTAAACCGCGGATGCTCCAAGTTCCTCTTCAATCCGAAGCAGCTGGTTGTACTTTGCTACACGCTCCGAACGGCTTGGTGCACCGGTCTTAATCTGACAGGTGTTCAGCGCTACTGCAAGATCCGCAATGGTTGTATCTGCCGTTTCTCCGGAACGGTGCGATGAAATGGCTGTATACCCTGCGTTATGTGCCATCTTGATAGCTTCCAGAGTCTCGGATACCGAACCGATCTGATTCAGCTTAATCAGAATGGAATTTGCTGCGCCAAGTGAAATTCCTTTACTGAGACGCTCCGTATTGGTAACAAAGAGATCATCACCGACCAGCTGAACCTTGCTGCCGATCTTTGCCGTCATTCTCTGCCAGCCTTCCCAATCCTCTTCATCCAAGCCATCTTCGATGGAAATGATGGGATACTTATCTACCAGACTCTCCCAATGTGCGATCAGTTCATCCGAAGTAAACTCCTTACCGGACTTCGGCTGCTTGTAGAAGCCTTTGCCCTTCTCGCTCTTCCATTCGGAAGCCGCTGCATCCATGGCAATCATGAAGTCCTTGCCCGGCTCGAATCCCGCCGCTTTGATTGCTTCCAAAATCTTCTCAATAGCTTCCTCATCGCTCTTTAACTGATTCGGTGCGAATCCGCCCTCATCGCCAACCGCTGTCACATCTCCCATGTCCTTGATCAGTTTTCTCAGGTTATGGAATACCTCTGCACACCAACGAAGTGCTTCCTTGAAGGACGGCGCTCCCACCGGCATGATCATAAATTCCTGCGTATCAACAGCACTGTCCGCATGTGCTCCGCCGTTCAGGATATTCATCATCGGTACCGGAAGACGATTACCGGATACGCCACCCAGAAATCTGTAAAGCGGGATTCCCAAAGATTTTGCGGCTGCTCTGGCCGTAGCGATGGAAACTGCAAGGATTGCATTTGCTCCAAGCTTCGATTTATCCTTTGTTCCGTCCGCTTTGATCATGACCGCATCCACCGCATAGGTATCCGATGCATCGATTCCTCTGATCACCTCATTGATTGTTGTGTTTATATTCTCTACCGCCTTGGTGACACCTTTTCCAAGATATCTGGACTTGTCACCGTCACGTAACTCAAGTGCCTCAAACTCACCTGTGGATGCACCGCTCGGCGCTGTTCCCAATGCAACCGTTCCATCCGCGAGCGTTACCTCTGCTTCCACCGTAGGGTTCCCTCTGGAATCCAGTATTTCTCTTCCGATTACCTTTTCAATCACCAGATTACTCATCTTAAGTCTCCTTTCTTTGAACCATAATACACACAGAATTCCCCTTTTCCACCGGCTGACTGTCCGGCAGAAAAAGAGGAACCTGTATGATTTACTCAACAGTTAGCATATGCTAACTACTGCATTATATATCCCACTTTTTCATTTGTCAATCGTCTATGCACATAAATCTCTACTTTTTTTTAGCAAGAACTGATTTCCAGCGGATCCACCGAATGATCTCTCGTTCCGACCTCTTTAAATACACGATATTTTCCTTTCGATATCTCCCTAAGGTCTTGTAGACAAGTCCGATCAACGGAATCATTCGATATAATCGCTTTTCTCTTTCCCGATTCGGCATAAGGCCGTTCAGATGACTGCCATGCGGGTAGACAATTATCTTTACGTCCTTATCATAATGTACCGCCCGAAGCTGCTCCCCTATCTTTCTTACGGAATGCACTGCCGGCCAGGCCTCATCCTCATCCCCTGCGATCATGAGTACTCTTGCACCCGTTTTTTCTACGGACAGTCTTGCTGCATTCACACGCTGCTCATCCATGTAGGCATCATGATAGGCTACCCACATTCCCATGACCCTGCACTTTGCCCCCGGATGCCTGTAATACCTGCTTGCTTTCACCTTTGAAAAATCAGCTTTCACAAATGGTATTTCCTTCCCCTTCCAGGTTGCAACGCTATGCCCGGTCATTGTCTTTTTATCTTTCAGCGTTCCCTCAAAAGGCACATGCGTCGGACTCACCATGATCAGATTCTCGAAGCCTCCGATGTACTGCGCTGCAAGAACTGCAAAAATCGAACCCATGGATTGCCCATAGATACTGATATGCTGTATCCCCTTTTTTTCTTTCAGATATTGCACTGCCGGAATAAACATATCTACCGGTATCTGATTCGGAGAACCCGGAAGTCCGGGGGCGCCAAAAAGAGAGACCGACAGCCCTGTAATCCCATAATCTGCAAAACGTTCCGCAAATTTAATCCCCGGAAGAAGGCTTTGCTCCCCGCCCATTACAACGATAACAGCTCTGTCACTTCCGGTATCCGGCTCAGCAAGATGCCCGACAAAGCCGTGTTCCTTCATGTTGAAATCTTCGTGTTTCATGATCACTTCTTTCCGACAAGAAGGGTTGATCCTGTCAGTCCCATCCATGCCGCTTCTGTCTTTGAGATGAAAAGCCCGTCATCCGTAGGGATCAGCTTCACTTCTTCATAGCCCATTGCTCTAAGCTTCTCAGCAAACTCCTGCATATCTCCATATCGAGATTTCGACATAATGTCATGAATGGCAAAACAACCACCCTTTTTCAGCACGCGCAGTGTCTCCAATAGTAATTCCTGCTTATCTGCACCAACCACATTGTGATAGACATAATTGCTGGTCACTGCATCAAAGGTTTCATCTTCAAAATCCAGACGAACCGCATCTCCCTGTTCAAAGCTCGTATTGCTCACTTCCTCAGCCATAGCGTTATTCTCACATAAAGTTTTGGAAAAGGATGCATATTCCTTTCCCCAACGGTCGATTCCAACCATCCGGGCTTCCGGGAACCTTTTCGCACACGCAATGGTCAGAGCCCCGCTTCCGCATCCTACATCCAGTCCGACCCCGCCCTCCGGGAGCGTAATGTAATCCGCTGTCCCATCAATGATCTGTTTTGACAACTGTCTCTTTCCATCATAGGAAAACTTCCTGTATGCCAGAACAGACCAGAGAGTCGCTGCCCCACAGGCTGCAGCACCGGCTCCCAGCACGGTTTTTGTCCCGGTCCGAAGCTTCGCTGATGAACCCTTCATCTTTTTTGCTGCAACCGCGTATCCCGTTGCAAGGACTCCCGTTCCGGCTGCAAAACCATAGATCATTCCCTTCGGTACCCAGTTCTTATAATCTGCTTTCATTCTTCCTCCCATGGGATCCTCCTTTACATATGCAGGCACAGCCCATTTTCTCATTTCATCCCATACAGGCATTTCATTTCCCGGATGAAGCCTACGATATTCCTTAAACCGTCTGTCCAGGTATGCCATTTCCCGTACCCCGTTCTCACAATGATCGGATACCATCAATCGTCCGAGCACCGTCTTCCCCATGAGTCTGTATAACAGATACATGGCAGTTCCCTTCGCTCCCTTTTCATAATAAGCATCCTCTCCCGTCGGCATGACAGGAATACCCTGGGCTTTCAGATAATCGAAACACTCCTTTGTGGCTTTAACAACCATCTGTATTTCTTTTTTTGTTGCCTTCTTCAGATTGCAACCCGTATGATAACTAAGATAACAATACGGCATGACCTCGGCGAAATGATACATGTAATAAGCGTACATGCTGTCCACCGGCGTCACTTTGTACCCCTTCACCTGTAAAGCGTCCTGAATCCTGCGAACATTTTCCGGATTCGCAGGTTCATGCAAACCTCCGATCACCAGCTCTGTTACCGGAAGTTGCCCGACAACAGCCATTCCGCCTTCTCTGTGACCGGCAGATCCCTGAAAACCATATACCACATTCTGACCCTTCAGTTCCCTGCTGCAGATATCCGTATCCATGTTGTTTCCAACAAGAACCAAGAGGTCTGTATCAACTTTCGTGAGTGTCGGAAGAAGTGCCAGCTGCTGCTGCCCCTGCATGACCGAAAAAACAATATCATAATGAGTATAGTCAGCCTCACTGATCACACGCGGATGATCCACCGTTGTCTTCCGTTGCAGATAATGCCGGATCACCAATCCATTCTCTTTCAACTCCTCATAAGTTGATCTGGCTACCACCGTAACGTCATTTCCTGCCTTGCATAAGTAATGCACAATAAGGGATCCGATCGCCCCTACTCCGAATACCAACACTCTCATTTTGATTTTCTCTCCTTTAACACAAACGGTCTGAACAGATCCGCCCCCAAAACAGGATGTCATTTTCTTTGCACCACTGAAGGAGCCCATTCTTCTCCCATTCCCTGCAGATAACGCTGTAATGATTCTGAACGCCATATAGTGGGATTCCCACCTGATCAAGAATTTTCTTCGACCTTATACATTCTTCCAATGTGAAATTGGATACCCCTACATGCCTGATCTTTCCTTCTCTGTAGAGTACGGCGATTTCCTTCAGGTGCTCATCTATATCAGTTGGAAGATGCAACCAGTAGATATCTACATAATCTCTCCTGAAATCCCTGAGGTCCTTCATCAAAGACTTCCTGACACACCCCGGCTTATAATGTGTAAATGGAGTATACTTTGCTGAGAGAATTATGTCCTTTGTGCCAAATTTCCCAATCATCTTTTCGGCTTTTCCGAGCCCATAATCTCTGGCCAGGTCATATATACAGATATCCCGTTCCTTCGCCGTTTTCATTGCGTTCCTGATCACTTCATCTTCAACATAGCTGCCTCGCATGGCTTTCCCATAAAGCTTTCCGCCCCAGGCATTTGTACCTATAACCGCTGTAGGTTTCATAATATCCATAATTTTCAGTACACCTCCACTCCACCATTTTAATTAACCATCGGTTTCATCATTTCCTTATCACCTCATCCGTACATGATTCGCCATCCGAAAGATCAGAATGACGTATAAAACGTACATGTCTTGTCAGTCCGGCATATGCGGTCTCATCGGTCATACAGAATATCTTACACAGGCTTCGTATTCCATAGGTTCGAAACATTTCAACATACATACATTTTGAGACACTGTACTCTACCTTATCATCACAGACATTAAAATAAGCGTAGGTAATACTTCCGTCGCAGACACGTTTTTCATGGTCCTGTATATTCCACTTCTTTGCAATTTCAAAACTGTTCGGAAGAAGATCCACGAGGCTTATCAGCGCCTTGAAGAAAGTTCTTCGCTTCACAAAACCCTGATTGATCGCTGTAATGATTTCCGAGTCGGACAGCCCGAATTTCTTTAACTCCAGACACATTGCAATCACTGCGTATACGTGCGTTGTATCCGTTGAAGGATAAATATTATGCTCTTTGTATCTGGAGGACAAATACATCCTAGTCAATCTTCTTCTGTAATCCTGCACGTATTCATCCCTGATACCCGCAGCAACCAGTGCCTTTTTGAACACCTTACTGTTGCTTCGAATTGACTTATTCTCCTTCTTCCATTTCGAATTTCTCATCTTCCGCCTCTCATTCTTTTATGCTGATCTGCTACCCCTTTACCCTGCGCAGATAAAAATCGCAATGATCAGCGTTCCTGATACTTCTATCGGACTCCCACAACGCAGAATAGGTTACCTTCTTTCGATCTTGTCTTTGCAACTGTCCTTCATCTTACTATCAGCAAGCCAAAAGTTAGTATCTGCTAACCCGAAGTATAGCACACTAACCGAATTTATCCAATATAAAAATGTCATGCCGCATAATTTTGCGACATGACACCTTTCTTCACGCGATCTGCCAGTTCTCCGCCTGCTCTCGGATCTTCACAAATCCTGCATATCTTCCATCCAGCTTTACCAGTTCCTCATGTCTTCCCCGTTCCACGATGCATCCGTCATCCACCACCAGGATCTGATCCGCTGCTTCGATGGTCGCCAGTCTGTGGGCGATGATGATCACCGTTTTCCCTTTGGAAAGCTCAGTGAGTGCTCCCTGGATCAGATGCTCATTCTCCGGGTCGATGCTTGCCGTGGATTCATCCAGAATGATGATGGGTGAATCCTTCAATATCGCTCTTGCTATGGAGATCCTCTGCTTCTGTCCGCCGGAAAGCGTTCCGCCACCCTCACCGATCACGGTATCATACCCCTTCGGCAGCTCCATAATGAAATCATGGCATCTGGCCTTCTTTGCAGCTTCGATCATCTCTTCTTCAGATACATTATCCCTGCCGAAACAGATATTTGCACGGATGGTGTCATTAAAGAGATAAACATTCTGGAAGACCATGGATATGTTTGAAAGCAGGCTGTCCAGACTATACTTTCTGACATCCGTCCCACCAAGGGTGATCCGGCCGTCCGTCACATCATAAAATCTTGCGATCAGATTACAGACGGTTGTCTTCCCGCTTCCGGAAGGTCCCACGATGGCAGTCGTGCTGCCCTGCGGGATGGTAAAGGACACATTCTTCAGAACCCTTCTGCTTTCCGTAGAAACCGTAGTGGAATAAGAGAAATCCACATTCTGAAAAGCGATATCATAGCTCTCGGGATGGATGTCCTCTCCTTCTGCATCCAGAAGATTTGCATCGGAGAACATCTCCATTTTGTCAAATGCGTTATTGATCACGGATAAGACATGGGCACTGTCTGCGATGGGCTCCACAGAGTTAAAGATCGACATGGACAGAAATGTCACGATAAGCACCATGGAAAGCTCCAGTTTCCCTGCTATTCCCGCATACATCACCGAGATGATCATCCACACGCTTGCCGCCTTCAACGCGAAAATGTGCAGACAGTTATACGGAATAAATCCCCATTCAATCTTCAGCGCGACCCTCTTCGCGCTTGCACAGGCCTCCGTGAAATCCCTGGTCGAAGCCTTCTCCATACCAAAGGACTTTATTACCGGCAGTCCTCTGGTATACTCAAGTGCCGCTCTGGTAAGACGTTCATTTTCCGCATTCAACACCTTCGTATTTGCAGTGCTGTGCTTCGATATCATCAGCAGGAACAGGAAGGATACCAGGACACCTCCCAGGGCGATGAGTGCACATTCCGGGATCACAAAGATCAGGAACAGAAGAATACATAGGAAATTCAGATACCCGCCTACAAAGCCGTCCACCATTCGGATTCCCATATTCTCCAGCGTCGCAAGACCGGTGGTTATGGCATTCAGTATCGCACCCGTATCATTTGTCTGGAAATATCCCAGCGATACTCTCTTCAAGGCTTCGCCGATCTTCAGACGGTCTCTCGCCACCAGAAGATATCCGATTCTATCATGAAACCTTGCCTTCAGATAATCAAACACAAACCGTGCCAGTACCATCAGAGTGATCAGCAGGAAGCTTTTCCACCACAGGTCTGAGTCTACCCCCTTTCCCTTTCTGATATCCTCTATGATCACGCCGATCACATAGCCTGCGTAGGCCACCGGCGCCGCCACTGCCCAGGAAGAAAAGAAGGAAAATACAAATCCCGCAAAAAGGCTTGCTTTCATCTCCCCGCACCAGTCTATGATCCTCTTTATCGTCTTAAACATTCTGTATACCTCCTGCTGCCCAGTTCTTCGCACCGATGTGCGCCTGCCACATTCTGTTATAAAGCGGCGAACTCTCCATAAGCTCTTCCTGGGTTCCTTCCGCTTCGATCCGCCCATCATTCAACACCACGATCCGGTCTGCATTCCTGATGGTGGAAAGTCTGTGTGCGATCACCAGCAGCGTCTTGCCCCTGGTAAGATTGGCGATGGATTCCTGAAGCTTCGTCTCATTCTCCGGATCCGTAAAGGCCGTTGCCTCATCCAGGATCACCACCGGCGCATCCTTCAGCATCATCCTCGCTATGGCGATCCGCTGTCTCTCTCCTCCCGAAAGACGTTTGCCCGCTTCTCCCGCCGAAGTATTGTATCCATCGGGAAGTTTTCGTATAAACTCATCGCAGCAGGCCGCCTTTGCGGCCCGCAGCACCTCTTCATCCGTCGCTTTCGGATTTCCCAGACGGATATTCTCCAGGATCGATCTGGAGAACAGGAAATTATCCTGGGTAACAAAGCTTACAATATCCGCCAACGACGTAACCTTCATATTCTTGATGTTGATCCCTCCGATGCTGATACTTCCGTCACTCACATCCCAGAATCTTGCGATCAGCTTGGCCATAGTGGACTTTCCTCCGCCGCTGGGTCCCACCAGTGCGGTGAAACTGCCTTCCTTCATGGTAAGATCAATCCCGTGAAGGACCTCTCCTTCTTCGTCCTCATAGGAAAAATGCACATTCTTAAGTTCGATGGTATAATTCTCCGGCTTCTGATCGGTCTCCGGTTCCGGCAGACTCTTAATCTTCAAAAGTTTCTGAATTTCCAGCACGGTATACTGCATCTGCCGGAGACCGTTGGAGAAGATTTCGATCTTAGCCATACTGATCACCATGGACATGGCCAGCATGACGGAAAGTGCCATCTCCGAAACTGTCATACTCCCCTTTCCAACCAGCAGGAGACACACCGGAACAACGCCCAGCAGCGTTGCCGGCATAAAGGCAAATGCCAGCTTCATGGTCACCCAGGTGGATTCCATCCATTCGATCACGAAATCCATGTAATTCCGGATGGAGCCCGCAAATTTCTCATAGCTCACTCCCGCTTTGCCAAATGCCTTGATGACCTCGATGCCTTCCACATACTCCACGATCACACTGCTCATATGTGCATTTGCTTCCTGGTACTTTGTCATGTTCTTTCCGCTGAGCTTAAATGTAAGCATCATAAAGACCATGCCCAGCGGCAGCGCAAGGAGTGCTGCCAGTGCAACGCGGATATCAATGACTGCAAGCGTAACAAAACATACTACGGGAAGCAGGATATGTCCGGCGCCCTCCGGGACCACATGAGCCAACGGCGGCTCGATATCCTCGATCTTATCAACGATCACACCCTTGATCTCACCGATGGAGTGCGCATACACTTCACCGAGCGGTGCCTTCAGAAAGACGTCCGCCACCTTCAGCCGAAGGCCTTCCAGTACATTGAATGCAACGAAATGTGATATTCCCGTCGAAATCCCGAAGCAGATCACCTTCACCAGATAGGCGACAAGTGCGGCCAGACACCAGTACAGGACATATTCTTTATCCAGTGTTCCTGCAATAAACCGGTCCAGAATCCGATAGACACAGTAGTACGGAAAAAGTCCCGCCAGAAGACTAACCATGGAGAATACCACGGAGATGCCCAGTCTTCCTCCGCTTCCCTTTGCATAGGAAAGCATAGTTCCAAACCACTTCTTTTCTTCGTCTGAAATCTCTTTTTTTACTTCCTCATTCATTTCCTCATCCTTCCTTATTGATTGCTAACAATACAACCTCTTTGTTAACTTACCCCTAAAACGACCTCACCGCCTGATCCCGGAAACGGAACCAGACGGTGAGCTATTCTCTGATATGTTATTTTTATTATGCCTGAGATTACCTATGTTACTCCCAGAAGTTTTTTCCAACCGGGCAGAAAGAACGTCTCAAGGGTCGAAAGTGCCCTGATCGCCTCGTCACAATCATAATTATGAACTACCGGTTCAAAAAGCGCCGTGATATATGCCGTCATCAAAAGATGCATCTCTGACGAAGGGATCTCGGGTACTTTGTACCCTGAACACTTAAGCTCCCGAAAATATGACAGAAGCGCATTCTGTGATTCCTCCGTCATATCATGGAGGAAGTTCTCATATCTGCTTCCCTTTGATTTTGCCACCAGCAGATGATAGTCTTCCATATGCGGGTATACCAGTTCACGCATCATATCGATATTGGAATCCTGCCATGAGATCTTCCGCCCCTTCCTGACCGGCTCCTCATATCGCTGCATATGATCCCTTGCCCATTCCTTCAGGGCGGTCTCCGCCGGAGAGACCAGCTGACAGAAAAGATCCTCCTTGTCCCTGCAATGCCTGTATATTCCGGCTGCAGTCATACCGCATCGGTCGGCGATACTTCGCATGGATGCTTTCTCATAGCCTTTTTCCATGAACTCATCCTTCGCAGCAGCCATGATCCTGATATGATTCACGGTTTTATCTCTTGGCATGATTTATCCTCTTTGCAATCCATAAAGCTAACAGTGTTCGCTAACAGGTATAAAATAACAGAAATCATTTTTCCTGTCAAGCTATATCAGCAACTTTTCCTATACCGTTTCCCGAAACAGATACCGGACGATCATATCCGTGAGTTCTTCGATCACGGCTTTCTTATTCTTCCCTCCTTTATGGAAGGTGATATCATGCACCACCGCTTCCACCGTCGTTAAGATCAGATACGACGCAGTCCTTATGTCCTCCGTCCTGAGTTCTTCCCTATACTGTCCCAGGATGTTTGAGAAAAGCTGCGTGAGGTTTGTCTTGTGCTGCATCTCGATCTCACGGAACTCATCCGACTGCTCGGACAGGGATGCGATCTCCCGCTGGAACGCCGTCTCATACTCGTGCCCCCGGAAGACAGTGGATATATAGAGATGCACGATATCCCGGACAGGTATATCCGCCGGAAGCTCTTCCAGATCGATCGGGGACGTAACCACACCATAGATATCCGCCACCAGTTCTTTATATAGTTCCTTCTTGTCCTTGAAGTAGGAATAAAATGTACCGATGGAGACTCCCGCTTCCTTCGCAATCTCATTGGAACTGGTTTTATGATAACCCTGCTCGGACATAAGCCGAATGGCAGCATCCTTGATCTTCTGCTTCTTTTCCATGCTTCTCTTCTGTTTTGGTATGCGTATATCCTTTTCCGTCATACGTACTTACCTCCTGCCCGGGATATTCCTCGTGATCCGATCCGTTTCATGATCTGCTGTCTGTAAAAACGTTTCGTCCATCAGGAATCGTAATATTTCACAATCCAACTTCAGTATAACACAAAAAAACAGTAAATCAATACAAATATGAGCAATTACTCACATTTCTATTGACAATACGGTTAGCCGGTGCTAATATGCAAACATGAGCAGTCACTCATATTGTACTGATTACATTACCATTCAGTATCCGGAACATTTCCATGATCATAACCGAAACGATTCATTCAACGCTCCGGGTACGGATCTGAAAGGAAGGCATACCATGTATCTCGAAGTAAAAGGCATCAAAAAAAGCTATGGCGAAGGCGGCAGTTATATCCGGGTTTTGAAAGGGATTGATCTATCCGTTGAAAAAGGAATTATGTGCGTGATCCAGGGAACCAGCGGTTCCGGCAAATCCACCATGCTGAACTGTATCGGCGGACTGGACACGGTGGATTCCGGATCCATCCGGATCGATGGGCAGGAAATTGTGGGATTAAAGAACAATGCCCTTTCGGAATACCGGCGGCAGAGCCTGGGCTTCATTTTCCAGTTCTACAACCTGGTTCCGAATCTGACGGTCCGGGAGAACATCAAGGTCTGTGAGTATCTCACCGATGACCCCATGGATCTGGATGAGCTTCTGGAGATTCTCGGTCTCACAGAGCATCAGAATAAGTTTCCCTCCCAGCTCTCCGGCGGTCAGCAGCAGCGCTGCGCCATCGCCCGGGCTCTGGTAAAGAATCCGAAGCTCCTTCTCTGCGATGAACCCACCGGTGCCCTGGACTCCAAAACCTCCCGGGATATTCTGGTCCTGCTGGAGAAGGTGAATCAGACCTACGGAACAACCATGCTGATCGTAACTCACAACAACGCCATC
>Ga0310691_10006745_pt1 | contig 12181 bp, 5 predicted proteins | sample 176DNAGHGlowgp2_FD_203887 | JGI IMG/M metagenome (GOLD analysis project Ga0310691, IMG submission 203887) | Sheep rumen microbial communities from Palmerston North, Manawatu-Wanganui, New Zealand - 1766 DNA GHGlow gp2 (v2) (version 2) | ecosystem: Host-associated > Mammals > Digestive system >... | reverse complement strand
CCGGCCGGAGAAGCCGGAGGAGTTCGAGGCGCGGGTGCGCGCGGACCATGAGCGCGCCGCGAAGGTGTTTTCGGAGCAGCTGGGCATCAAGCCGGCCGCGTTCTTCTTTCCGGCCGGAAACTACGGGCAGTACGACGGGCGCAGCCGCGCGGTGCTGGGCATCAACCTCGCGCTCGTCGACGAGCGCTACGGACTCGGCTTCCTGCTCGGCAGCCGCGCCCTCAACACCGCGGGCACGGACCATCGCCGCCTCAACCGCCTCCGCGTGGCGCCGGAATGGACCGCGCAGGAACTCCTCGCGCGCCTGGAGCGGGAATGGCCGGTGCCGCCGGAGCGCGGCGCCGCGGACAGCCGCATCCCGCCGGCGCGCTGGTCGACGGACTGGGGGTTCGCGGACATCGAGGGCTCCACCGTCCGCCTGCGCGCGATCCCGGCCTCGAATCCCGAGCTTTCGGACGACGACGCGACCGGCGGCGCGCGCGCCTGGATCGCCGGCACGGACGGGTTCCGCGAAGGGTCGTTCGAAGTCCGGTTCGTGCCGCTCCGCGGCGAATTCCACCTGTACGTCCCCTTTTCGACCGACGACGAGTGGCTGCGCGTCGAATTCGCGGAGCCCGGTCGCGCGTCGGTGCGTTGCAGTCTGCCTGGCGCGGAGCCGCGCGTTCTCGCGACGGGCGGCATTTCGACCGTGTCCGATTTCCGCTCCGTCCATTCGCTTCTCGTCACGGTCCGCGACGGACTGCTCTTCGCGCGTCTTGATTCCGAGCCGCTTTTCGGCGGTCCGGTGGAGCTGCCGCAGGGCATTCGGCCCGGCCTTGTCGGCGCCGGCGTGTGGGCCGATGCGCCGGGGCTCGCGCAGACCGACGTGCTGGAGGCGCATCTGCGCCCGCGCACCGACGGCATCGTCACGTGGCCGCCGGCGCTTTCGCGCGACGAATCGCGCCTCTCGCTCGCGCTGCGGCGCGACGCCTTCCGCTACGCCGCGATTTCCCCGCCGTGGCTGGACGCTCACGAGGGCGCGCCGGTCGTGTTCCCGCAGCCGGAGGCCGGCACGCTCGAAGTGGTCTCCCGCTCGTGCCACGCGCGGGTGCTGCCGCGCGTCGTGCTGGGCGACGCCGGAGCGCTCAACACGCTCGATCCCGAGGATCTCGCGGCCCGTGCGGCGGCGGAGAAGGCCGACGGCGTGTTCATCGACGCCGACGCGCTCCCTTCGGACCGGCTGGCGCGCCTCCGGGAATGGACGCTCCGCTTCCGCGACGCGCTTTCGCGACGCTCGCTTCGGCTCGCCGTGCGGCTTCCCGCATCGGTGCGCCGCCTTGCCGCCGCCGCGAGTTTCTTCGGCTCCGCCGGCGACGCGCTCGTCGTGAGCGACGACGGGAGCGTCCCGACCGGCGTTGATCCCGCGCGCGGCCTCGCGTTCCTTACGCTTGATCCGCCCGCCCAGGACGACGGCGTGGCGCTCTTCTACCAGCTTTCCGACTATGCGTCCGCCGGCGACGCGCCCGAGGAGGTGAATCTTCGCGAACGCGGATTCCGCGCCTATTCCGAAGGACGGTACGCCGAGGCGGCCAACCTGTGGCAGACCTGGGCCGAGAGCACGCCCTCCGCGGCCGAGCCGTGGGCGCTTCTGGGGAATGCGCGCAACCGGATGTTCGAGTCGGAGGCCGCCGTCGAGGCCTACGGACGCTCGCTCGAAATCGCGCCGGGACAGATCGACGTGGCGCTGGAGCGCGCCCGTCTGCTCGAAAAGCTCGGGCGCGACGACGAGGCCGGCGATCTGCTCGACACCTACGCGCGCGCCTTTCCCGGCGACACGCGCATTGCGGTCGCGCAGGCGCTCTGGCTCGACCGCCACCACCGCCGCGCCGCCGGCCGCGCGATCCTGCGCGACGTCGTCGCGCGCAATCCCGCCGACATCGATTCGCGCCTGACGCTCCAGAATCTTCTCGACGATCCGGCCGAGCGCTACGAGAACATGCACCAGCTCCTCGACGTCGGCGTGTCCGGTCCGGGCGGCATGCTCGGCTTCGGTCGCGAGATCGAGCGCGCCGAACTGCTTTCGTGCCCGGAGGCCTCCGTGTTCTTCGATTTCATCCGCCACACCGCCACGAACGCCCCGCAGGAATCCGTTCGCAACCTTTACGCGGGATTCCTGCCGCTGACGGCTCCCGTGAACGAGCCGTTCGACGCCAGCACCCTTTCCACGAACTGGCTTGCGTTCGGGACCCCGCTGGCCGCCATCGCCGGCGCCTACGACCTCAAGGCCGCGACCGACATGTCGGAGGCGTATCTCCGGCTTCGCCGCTCGGAGATGCTGCGCGACGGCTTCATCGAAGTCACGCTCAGCGAGTCCGTGGGCGCGTTCTGGCTGTACGCGCGCCGCTCGTCCCGCAGCCTCGTGCGCTTCGGGTTCGACAGCGACGGCTTCCTGCGCATCCAGTCGTGGTCCGACGGCGACCAGCGCACCGGCTACAGCCGCGCATGGATGCGTCCGGCCGGCGACGCGACGCTCCGCCTCGAAGTGCGCGGCGACGGCGCGATCGGCTACGTGGACGGCAAACCGGGATTCTCCACTCCGCTTCCGATTCCGTCCGACATCGCGTACGGATGGTGGAGCGTGGCGCCCTTTTCGCCCGAACTCGGCGTCGCCCGTGCCCGCATCACGCACATTTCCGCCGGTCCGCTCGCACCCGCGATCGCGTTCTTCCGCGAGCCCGATCCCGCTCGCGCGGCGGACGCGCTCGACGCGCTGCGCCCCCGCACCCGCGAGATTTCCGCGATTTCCCCGGTCCTCTTCTCGCAGTATCAGGACGGCACGATTCCCGCCACGCTGCTTGCCGACCCGATGCCGTACCGGATGTTCTGCTCGTACCACCGGATCCGGTTCATGCCGTCCGTCGCGCTCGACTACGATTCGCACGCGGATCCCGAGGCGCTCGTGAATCTCATCGTCAACAACCATTTCTCGGGACTCGTCCTGCACGTGCGCACGATGCCGCCGGATTCCTGGTTCGAGCAGGCGACGCAACTGCTGGAGCGCACGACCGCGGATCTTATCGTGATCGCCTCGCGCGACCCGCTCATGCCGCCGCTGCCCGACGCGTCCGCCGCTGCCGCGAACGCCCGCATCTCGGCGATCGCCCCGGTCTCGATTCGCGAGATTCAGCGTGGCTCGATCCTGCTGCATCCCGCGCGGAGTCTGTGGACCGCCAAGCCGGTGACGCTCCAAGACTGGCCGCCGGCCGGACCTGGAGCGGAGACCGGCGCGCCGCGCGTCATCGTCGTGTCCACCGCCGCGCCCGCGGAGGCGCCCGCGGAGGTCGCGCCTGTGGAGGCGCCCGCGGAGGTCGCGCCTGTGGAGACGCCCGCGGAGGTCGCGCCTGCGGAGACGCCCGCGGAAGCGGAAGACGAGGGGAGGGGAGAATAGTCCATGCTTTTCCCGACCACCGCATTCGCCTTGTTCTACGCCGCGGTCCTCCTGCTCTGGTGGACCGTTCCGGCGCGGTGGTCCCTTGCTCGCAAGTGCCTGCTGCTCGGCGCGAATCTGTTTTTCTACGCATGGTGGTCGTGGCGCTTCGCGCTGCTGCTGCTCGCTTCGGCCTTCCTCAACCAGACCTTCGCGCGCGCCATCGCGCGCCGGGACGATCGCGCGTCGCGCGTTCGCCTCGTGCGGCTGGGCGTCGCGGCGAATCTCGCGCTTCTGGCGTTCTTCAAGTACGCGGCGTTCCTCGTCATGGACGCCTTTTCGCCCGTCGCGGCCGCGGTCTGCCGCGCGATCGGCCCGGAGGCGCTGAGCGCGTTCGTGGATTTCCAGACGGAGCGCTCGATCCCGTTCGTCCAGTCGATCGTTTTGCCGATCGGCATCTCGTTCTACACGTTCCAGGCGGTCGCGTACCTGGTGGACGTCGGGCGCGGGGTTTGCCGTCCGGCGCGGGCGGCGATCGACTTCGCGAACTACCTCGCCTTCTTCCCGAAACTCTGCGCCGGCCCCATCGCGCGCCCGGCGGAGCTTCTTCCGCAGATGGAGGAGCCTCCGCGCGACGGCTCGCGCGTCGATGCGGGACGTGCGCTGTGGCTCGTCGTCTTCGGGCTCTTCAAGAAGACGGTTCTGGCGAACTTCCTCGCCGAGCGGCTCGTCGATCCGTTCTTCTCGCACGCGGCGTCGGCCGGCGCATGGGACGCGCTGCTTGGCGCGTGGGGCTATTCCGTGCAGCTCTACCTCGACTTTTCGGCGTACGCGGACATGGCGGTCGGGCTCTCGCTCCTGCTCGGCTTCGCGTTGCCCGTGAACTTCGACGCGCCGTACTTCTCCTCGACGCTGCAGGAGTTCTGGCGCCGGTGGCACATTTCGCTGTCGTCCTGGCTGCGCGACTATCTCTACATCCCGCTCGGCGGCTCGCGGCGCGGTCCCGCCCGGACGCAGCTCAACCTCTTCCTCACGATGCTCCTCGGCGGCCTCTGGCATGGCGCGGGCTGGATGTTCCTGCTGTGGGGCGCGCTTCATGGCGCGTACCTCGCGGCCGAACGGCGCGTCCTGCGGCGCCTCGGGCCGGACCGCGCGCCCGCGTCGGCGGCGTCGCGGTTCGTCGGGCGGATCTGGACGTTCCACGTCGTGACCGCGCTGTGGATTTTCTTCCGCTGCGGCACGGGCGGGCTCGGGCTGGACGGCGCCCGCGAGGTCTTCGGCGCGTTCCTGCGCCCCGGATTGCCGTCGATACTCTTTTCCTGGAAGACGGTCGCGATCCTCGCCGCCGGGTTCCTGTGCCAGTTCTCGGACGCCGCCCGCCCGCGCGCGCTCTGGGATCGTCTGGGCCGCCTGCCTGCGCCCGCGCTCGGGGCGCTCGCGGCGCTCGCCCTCGCCCTCGTGCTCGGTCTCGGCCCGTCGGGCGTTCCGGCCTTCATCTACTTCCAGTTCTAGCCATGCGCGAACCCGTTCCAGCCACCACCACCCCTCCATGCGAAGCGGACGCGAAAAGGCCCGCGCCGCTGCGGCTTGCGCTCTGCCTGCTCGCGGCGCTGCTGCTTTTCGACGCGCCCGCGATGGAGCGGAGCGCCGCCGCGCAGCCGCCCGACGCGCCGGGCCGCGCCTTCGCCCTGCGGCTGCTCGCGCCGGTCGCGGCGCTTTCGCGCGCGGCGGGGCTCGGGCTTCCGCGCGCCGCCGCCGAAGCGCTGGAGCGCCGTTTTCTCGAAACGCCGGTTCCGGTCTTTCCCGAAGGCCCGGAAGGGGAGGACGGCGCCTTTGACGATGACGACGACCTTGACGCATTCCTCGATTTCTGACCGTCTTCCCTTTCTCGGGCCACTTTCAAAAAAAGCAAAAAACAAATGAACAAACTCGCCACCTCGATTTTCGCCGCTTCCGCCATCGCCGTTTCCGGATCGTTCTGCGCCGCGTTCGCGCAGACCGGTTCCGGCACGCCGCCCGACTCCCCCGTTCTCATGGTCGGGGACTCCATGATGCGCCTTCTCGGCGTGGCGATGGAAAAGCAGTGCAAGAAGGCCGGAATCCAGCCCGCGGTTTCGTTTTCCTCGCTCGGCTCGGGCCTCGTCCGCCCCAACGTCTTCGACTGGAACGCGAAGATCGACGAACTCGCCCGCGCGCATTCTCCGAAGACCGTCTTCGTCGCGCTCGGCACCAATGACCGGCAGACTCTTGAAGGGGGCGAACTCGGCGCGATCCGCTACGGCGCCCCCGAGTGGGAGCCGGAGTACGCCCGGCGCATCGGCGCGTTCATGGACCGCCTCATCGCCAACGGCGCCACGCGCGTGGTGTGGCTGCTGCTGCCCGACATGAAGGAGGCGGCCAATCAGGAGCACGCCCAGCTCGTCAACCGCATCGTCGCGGCCGAGGCGCAGGCCGAAAGCCGCCGCGACCGCGTGACGCTCTTCGACCTGGGCCCCGTCCTCTCCCGCAAGCCGGGGCACTTCTCGCAGTTCGTCATGTCCAACACGGGCGCCGCCGTCGCCGTGCGCGATCCGGACGGCGTCCACCTCACGTCCGATGGCGCGAAATTGTGCGCCAGAGCCATTCTCAAAACCTTCTGGAACAAATGAGCTCACGGTTCGGTCCGGCCGCGCTCTGCGCCGCCATCGCCTTCGCTTCGGCCCCGTCGCGACTTGCGGCGGAGCCTCCTCATTTTCTTTCGGCGGATCCTCCGGCCGCCGCGCCCGCGGCCGAACCCGCCGTGCCGATTCCGGCGTCGGCGACGCCCGAACAGCTCGAGGAGTTCGCGGACGTCATCGCGGAATCCCGCGAAAACGACGTCTCCGTGACGGATCAGCACGCGCTCATGTACCACGGTCTCATGCTCACGCAGGACGAGGAGTACGAGGAGGCGGTGCCGTTTCTCGAAGAGGCGATCCGGCGCGACCCGTCGCTTCAGGCGGCGTGGGAGGGCCTGGGCTGGTCGTACGTCAAGCTCGGCGACTTGGATCACGCCGGCAAGCTCTGGGAGTATTTCCGGCGACTCATGCCGGAAGAGTCCCTGCCGCACGCGCTTCTGGCGCAGCTCGCGGTGCTCAACGGCGACTGGAAGACGGCCGACGCGGAATTCGCGGAGGCGCTCCGCATTTCCCCCGACCAGTACGACGTGCGCTTCTGGTACGGCCAGAACCTGATGCGCCTCGGCCGCGCCGCCGAGGCCGAGACGCTCTTTCGCGAGTTGCTCGCCGAGAACGACGAACGCCTCGACGTGGCCGTCAACCTCGCCTCCCTTCTCACGCAGCGCCTCGCCTACGACGAGGCGGTCGAGCTCTACCGCCGAATCAACGACGAGATCCCCGGCAACACGTCGTTCATGCTCGATCAGGCGATCCTCGAAGAGCGCGTCGGCGAGCTGCGCGCCGCCGACCAGCTCTGCCTCGACGTGCTGGAGCTCGATCCGGCCAACACGCGCGCGATGGTCCTGCGGGCCGACATCGCGGAGATTTCCGGGCAGCAGGACGTGCGTCCCGTGCTCGACATCATCGACGAGACGGAGGATCCGCAGGCGCGCGCCATGCTCCGCATCCGCGTCGCCAACCGCTGCCACGTCGCCAACGAGCGCCGCCCCGGCCAGTATCCGACGTCCTTCATCCTCGATCTCATCCGCAAGGCGATCGACGACCAGCCGGCCAACGTCGAATACCGCGTCCTCTACGCCGAGCGCCTGCTGGGCGCGGGGCGCAACGAGGAGTGCCGCAAGTGGGCGATTGGCATTCTCGAAAACGACAACCGCCACCACGTGCGCGCCAAGATGCTCCTCTTCGAGCTCGCGATGCGCGAGAAGCGCTATGACGACGCGCTCCAGATCCTTGTGGACCGCTACGTCGACTTCGACTCGACGGATCCCGCGTTCCACTACTACAAGGCGCGCCTCATGACGGCTCGCGGCGACTTCGCCGGGGCCCTTCGCGAAATCGACGCCATGGAGGCCGCCGCGCGGCAGGGCGCCGTCTTCACGCTCGCGTACACGGGGCTTGCCGAGAGCGACTGGACTCCGTCCATCTCCGTGAGGCGCCTGCACGAGCATCTCCTCGCGCTCCAGCGCGAGGGCTTCACGCTCGTCTCCCCCGCCGACATCCCGCAGCTCGTGGGTCTCGCCGCCGGGGAGTCGCGCGCCGACGCCGCGCTCCGCCCCGACGTGCCGATGACGGCGCGGCTCATCGACGACATCCGCTACGGCCTCACGGGCGAGCGCCGCTTTCCCGCTTCGCGCGACGGCGGCCCGGACGACGTGCCCCGGCCCCACAAGTACGTTGCCGTCACGTTCGACGCCGACCAGCGCTCCGCGGTCGTTCTCGGCACCCCGGTCGCGCAGGAGTTCGGCGTTCCGTTCGCCATCTTCACGCCGACGAAGACGCCGGACGAGTTCGTGCCTTCGCGCACCGGGTGGCAGGAGCTGCGCGACGCCGCCGCGTCCGGCGCCTGGGTTGTCGGCAGCCAGCTCTGGAGCGCCGACTTCCAGCTTCCCGTGGACCGCGACGGACTCGACGTGCGTCCGCCGCTCGCGAACCGCGTGTGGCTTCCGGAAAAGAACCGCCTTGAATCGATGAACGAGTGGGACCGCCGCATGCGCGAGGAGTTTCGCCGTAGCCGCCGCGTCCTTCGCGAGGAGATGGGCGCGGACGACTGCCCCGTGCCGCTCGTGGCGTACCCCTATTCCGCCGTCGGGCAGAACGGAGCCTGCAACCTCTCCCTCCTTCGCAACCCCTCCCGCAGCATTCTCTCCGAGGCCGCGCGCGAGTATCGCGTCGGCTTCCTGCAGGACGACTCCGGATGGACCGTCGGAGGCGACGATCTCGCGCTCGCCCGCCGCTGGGCGCCGGACTGGCGCGCCGAGGGCGCCGACGTCGTGCGCCACGCCTACGAGACGCATCCGGAGTTCGTCGCGCGCCGCATGCGCGCCGAGATCGCGATGATGATGAACCGGCCGAACCTCGCCGCCCGCATGCTGGAGCTCCTGCGCCGCGACGGCTATCCGGAGGATCTCTGCCGCGCGATGGAGAACCAGCTGCGCTTCCACTTCAGCAACAAGCCCCTGCACGACGTGAAGCCGCTCGTCGAGGTGGGCTCCCGCGAGAGCGGAGACGAGGCGCCGGAGCGCGAGGACGCGGGCGCCCGCGATCCGGAGCCTGGGCCGGGCTCGGAGCCGGGCGGCGAGTCCGCCACCGTCGTGCTGGCCGAGAATCCCGACGAGTTCGCGGGGACGGACGGACGCGTCTCCAGCCTGTCCGAACGCGAGAATGTCTCCTACGCGGATGAGACGTCGGTCGATCCGCTCGTCTACCTCTCGCATCCGTGGATCGGCGTCGAGGCCATGCATTCGAAGGCCAACGACCAGGTGGAGTCGTACGGATGGGGCCTCCGCGCCGGGCTTGATCTCAATCGCAACACGTCGCTTTCCGTGCGGATGTTCGACGGATATCTGGACCAGACCGTCCGTCCGCGCTGGAACGCCGTCATCGCCACCAACGTCCCCTACGGCAAGCGCCGCTACGAGTTCAAGGCGAAGCGGGAGGAAACGGCTGTCACGCTCTCGCACCGTCTCGGCAACGGCGCGGTCCTCTCCGCCTCCGTCGGCGTCGCCTCGCGCAAGCCGACCGGCAGACGGCCGGATTTCTCCGACATCAATCTGGAGGACGAGTCCGGATCCCGGAAGTTCGATCCGGCCGAGGACGATTCGCACCTGATCGCTTCGCTCGGCGCCCGCTGGCATCCGCGCGACAATCTGGAACTCTCCGTCCTCTACGACCGCAACTACGTGCAGTCCGCCGTGAAGTACCTCCCGTACCACGCCGTCTCCGCCGGCGCCGACTGGAAGCCGCGCGACGACTGGTTTCTGCGCACGTTCGCCCGGTACAGCTCCTACGACGATGACAACGCGATGTTCTCGGGCCGCTTCGAGGCGTTTCACGAGACGAATCAGGACCTCGGCATCTGGCTTGGCGTGCAGCTCACCACCGACACGACGTCCGATCCGTGCGATTTCTACTGGACCCCGTACTGGGACGAGCGGGCGATGGGCGTGCTGCGGTACGCCCAGCGCTGGGAGGGCTATTCCTTCCGGCTCGACCTGCTGGGCGGCTTCAGCCGCTCGCGCGGGCGCCCCGGACGCGAGTTCAAGACCGAGGAGGACGTCGAAAAGGTCGTCTACGTCGAGGGCGTCGCCAACACCGTCACCGAGACGAAGGAGGGCACGTACGTCATGGAGGACGCCTCCTCCGGCTGGTCCGTCGCCTGGGGCGTCAACGGCACGTACGAGCGCTCCCTGAATCCTTACTTCGACCTCGTGCTCGAAGGCAGCATCACCGCGCTCCGCGACTACATCGACCACACGTTCACCGCCTTGCTCCGTCTCCGATTCTAGACCGCCATGGGCACGACCGAACCGTTCAGGGGAATCTTCGATCCCGACACGCCCTCCGGGGCCCTCGCCTCCCAGATTTTCGAGGCGCTTCCGGTCGCCGTCTTCCTCGTCGATCCGGAACACCGCATCTCCATGCTCAACGAGCGCACGGCCCGGATCGCCGGCATGGGCAAGGAGGAAATCTACCGCGAGGGGTGCTTCGGGCTGTTCTGCGACAAGAAAACGCACTTCGAGAAATGCCCCGGCCACGCGAGCCTCTATTCGGGCGAGCCGTGGGACGGCGAAGTCGACCTCGATTCGCGGCACTACCACGTCCACGTCCGCCCGCTCCGCGACGGCGACCGGGTGCCGTACTCCCTCGTTGTCCTCGACGACCGCACGGACGAAAGCCGCAACACGCACCTGCTCAACAAGCTCGTCGAGCGCCTCGGGCGGCTGCTCGTGCAGTCTTCGCGCATCCGCGGCTATCTCGCCGGGTTTTCCACCGCGAGCAGCGCCGAAGAGGTGCGCGACACCTCGATCCGCGGCGCGGCGGAACTGCTCGGGGCCTCTTCGGCCTACCTTGTCGAGGAAGCCGCGGCCGAGGAGTCGCACTTCGCCTTCCAGTGGTTCGCCGACGAGAAGGTTCATGAGGCGTTCTCCCGCTCCGCGTACGGGCGCGTTCTCTCGCTCGCCGTTGCCGAGGCCGTTCACGTCCGAGGAGAGTTCGTCTACGTCCGCGGCGGCGGCGATTCCGTCGATCCTCACATCGAGGCGTTCCTCTCCGATGTCGGCTGCAATTGGCTTCTGGCGTCGGAGGTGAAGTGCGGCGACCGCCACTGGGGCCGCGTCGGGTTCATTGTCGCGAAAGCCGGCACGCCGTCGCGCGACGACATGGACCTGCTGCACGAGGTGACGGCCCTTGTCGGCGTCGCCCTGCGTCGCAGCGAGCTCATCAACGAAGTCGAGCGCAACGAGCGCCGCCTCGTCGCCGCCGCCGAGGAGGCGCGCGCCGCAGCCCGCGCCAAGTCGATGTTCCTCGCCACGATGTCCCACGAGATCCGCACGCCGCTCAACGCGATCCTCGGCTTCTCGGAGAGCCTTTCCCGCGAGACCGGCCTCGTCGGCTCCGCGCGCGAATGCGCCGAGGGCATCAACCGCTCGGCCGCCGCGCTCCTCGACCTGCTCAACGACATCCTCGACCTCTCCAAGCTCGAAGCCGGCGGCGGCGCCGACATGATGCGCGGCGAGTGCGACCTGCCCGCGCTTTTCGGCGAAATGGCGATGATCTTCCGCTACTCCGCGAAGGCCCGCGGGATCGAGCTGCGGCATTCCTTCCCGCCGGATTTTCCGGTCCTGGGCCTCTCCGGCCAGCGCATGCGCCAGATCCTGCTCAACCTCATCGGAAACGCCGTCAAGTTCACGGAGCGCGGATTCGTCGAATGGACCGCGACGTACGCGCCGGTCGACGAGGGCGCCGTCTCGCTCGAAATCGACGTGCGCGACACCGGTCCGGGCATTCCGGAAAAAAGCCGCGAGGCGATTTTCGACCCGTTCGTCCAGGTGACGGAGGGCCCTACGAGCCCGCTCTTGCATCACGGCACCGGACTCGGTCTTCCGATCGTGCGCCGTCTTGTCGAGGCGTGCGGCGGCACCGTGCGGGTGGAGAGCGAAATCGGGAAGGGGTCCGTTTTTCACATCCGCGTCGCGCGCGTTCCGGTCGTCGCCGACTCCGCCGCCAGAAAGGATCAATCCGCGAATCTGGTGGGGCCGGAGTCCGTGCCGTCCTGCGTCCGCGATCCGGACTTCTTGCCGCTCCTCGTGGACGACGTGCCCGTCAACCTTCAGGTCCTTTCCCTGCATCTGCGTTCCCTCGGAGCGGTTCGCCCCGTTCTGGCGCCGTCGGGAGACGTCGCGCTCGCCAAGATGCGGGAAAAGCGCCCTTCCGTCGTCTTCACCGATCTTTGGATGCCGGGCATGGACGGCTCGCGCCTCGCCGCCGCGATCCGGGCCGACCATGCGTTCGACGGCATCCCGGTCGTCGCCGTGACCGCAGACAGCGACGTGTCGGCGTCCTTCGACGCCTCGGTCTTCGACGACATCATCACCAAGCCGATTTCAACCGCGAAGCTGGCCGAATGCCTTCGGCGGCTTTTTTCCGCCTCCTAGCCGCCCCGATCCCCCAACAACGCAGACGCAAAGCCCAGATCATGGACACCAAAGAAAAACTCAAGATTCTCGTCGCCGACGACGCGGACATCGGACGCTCGATCCTCCGCGCCCTGCTGCGCAAGGAGTTCGACGTCGTGGAGGCACGCAACGGAGCGGAGGCCGTGAACGCGCTTTCCACCGAG
>Ga0310691_10006744_pt1 | contig 12181 bp, 6 predicted proteins | sample 176DNAGHGlowgp2_FD_203887 | JGI IMG/M metagenome (GOLD analysis project Ga0310691, IMG submission 203887) | Sheep rumen microbial communities from Palmerston North, Manawatu-Wanganui, New Zealand - 1766 DNA GHGlow gp2 (v2) (version 2) | ecosystem: Host-associated > Mammals > Digestive system >... | reverse complement strand
CTTTGAGAGTGAATTTGCCATCGAGGTCCGTTACCGTACCGTTCGATGTGCCCTTCTCCACCACCGTTGTTCCGTAGAGTCCTTCGCCGAACTCGTCAACCACAGTGCCAGAGATTTCCGTTTGCGCATACAAAAGCGTACCCGCAAAGACGAGCATTGCGCTCAGAAGCAATCGTTTTAGATGTCTCATTTGCTTGATTGTTTTTGTAGGTTAGTACTTGTGTTTAAAAAAGTCGATTCAAAGTTATGGTTAAATAACGTGTTGCTCTGTCATTTATCGTTCATCGGTATGCAAATATGTTGCAAGGTAACATTTTTGCGAGGGAACGAACGATTCCTGTCATTAGAACCACGACCTTTGTCCTAAATTTGCATCAGGAAATACAAAAGTGTGGACGAAACGTATTCATCTTCGAACCTGGTCTGCGACAACCAAAGAATAGATGATACGTCAGTCCACACCATTATTATAATATATAACATGATGAAGTCCTATACTCTCTATTCTCATTCCCAAGGTCGCAGTTTGGTTCGAAAAGAGTCAGATACCCTTAAATCTGAAAAATAGTATTAGCTTTTCCCATTCATATCCTTCAGGGCAAGGGATAAAGATCTCAAGTCAAAGGTCTCAGGTCTCAGGCTTACCATCTGGAAGGTATTTTTCATTTTTCACTTCTCGTTTTCCACTTCCCTCTCATCTCTCCCCTCTCAGGGGAGTTGGAGGGGTCCAGGAGTAGGATGGAACAACCGAAGACATTTGCAAAAGTACAAAATAATTAGGAAAAACAAAATAAACCAGACAAAAAATGATTGGAGGCTTCAATAAATTACCTTTTTGGGAAAGGCAGATGGAACTCTTTTGCCCACACGGCATGCGTTTTTCGAGAAACAATCAACACTGCTTCAATGTGGGTTCAGAACAATATTTGACGTCTCAAAATTTTGGTAATTGGAGATTGTTCTGTATTTTTGCATGCCAAAAAAGAGGTGATGCTGGTTCATTCGGAAACAAGATAGTCTATGGAACGTCAGTCGAATATGGAATTGCTGAGACTCGTCGCTATGATGATGATTCTGGTGATGCACATGGACTATGGGGCTTTTGGTCTGCCTACGGCGGAAAGTGTGGAGAATGCACCAATGACGACCTTTGGCAGGATATTCGTGGAACATTTGTGCCTTGTGGCTGTGAATGTGTATGTTCTCATTTCGGGTTGGTTCGGTATTCGTCCCAAGATGAAGAGCTTTGTGCGACTGATGCTGCAAGTGGCTATGTATTCTATTATCATCACGGGCGCTTTCCTGTTGTTGGGAAAGACTACCTTCAAGTTTGGTTATGTGACTGATATGCTGATAATTGGCAAACAGTATTGGTTTGTGGTTTCCTATCTTTTGCTTTATCTTGTTTCTCCCATTCTCAATACTTTTGTGGAACATAGTACGAAACGTGAGTTCCAATGGATGTTGCTCGTTTTCTTCGGTTTCCAGTTCGTTTACAGTTGGATTTTTGGTTTGGAGGAATTTGCAGGCGGCTATTCCGCTTTGTCCTTTATGGGGTTGTATCTGTTGGCGCGATATGTGAAGATATACGAAAACAGTAACGATAACGAAATACGAAGAACGAAAGACGATAACGAAAACAACCATCCGGACGGTATCGCTTCACGCTCCACAGCACTCCGTGCTGGTTCCAAGTTTGGCTACGCCGAGCTAAAGGTTCAAGTTCCAAGTTTCAAGAATCCTTTTAAATCCTTTAAATCCCTGACACGCTTCACATTCTCAAAATTGCTTGCGTTATACCTGTTCATCGCTGCCATCACCGCTTTGTTTGTTTTCCTTGCCTATGGTTGGAAAGGTGATACCTTTGGCGATGCTTGTGCTGGAATATTTGCGCATTACAACAGTCCGTTTATCGTCGTGTCATCGTTGGTGGTACTTTTGATGTTTTCGAAACTGCAGTTTCAGAGCAAGGTCATCAACTATCTATCCTCATCCGCTTTTGCGGTTTATCTGATACATGCGCATCCATTGTTATGGGATGAATATCTCAATCTTTTCCCTCCTATCTATGCCAAATACCCTAATCTGCTTGGAGTTCTCCTGATGATGCTCGTTGCAGTCATCATCTTTTTCCTTTGCATTGCCATCGATAAGATACTTAGCCCCCTCCAGCCCCCTCCAACTCCCCCAGGGGGGAGGGAAGAACGTGAAGCGTGAAGTGTGAAGCGTGAAGGGAAGAACGTGAAGCGTGAAGCATGAAGCGAAGCCATCCGGATGGAATAACTACTCACTCCTCACTGCTCATTACTCATTAAAACTTACCTTGAAAGAAAATATTTGACGGGTGTAGGCATCGTTACTCAAAGAACGCACCATCTCTTTCATTATTTGGTGAATATCATTTTAGGAAAATAAAAATGATAAAATAAAATGTAAATAAAAGAAAATCATTATCTTTGTGCCATCAATACCAATGAGTATGGCAGAAAAGAGAAAATACGGTGTGGGGCTTCAGACCTTCTCAGACGTGATAGAGCGGAATTGCGTCTATGTGGATAAGACGGAGTATGTGTGGAAGATGGCTCAGTCCGGCGGTAAGTTCTTTTTCCTTTCCCGTCCGCGCCGCTTCGGTAAATCCCTTCTTATCAGTACACTGAAGGCTTATTTCGAAGGGGAGAAAGAACTATTCGAAGGACTTTATATAGATAAAGTGGAGAAGGAATGGGTGAAATACCCTGTCATTCGCCTTGATTTTAGTCGCGGCAAATACTATGAATTGGATACGCTGCTACAGGCAATTGATGGGATGCTGAGAGAATACGAGGTGAAATATGGCATCAAACCCAATTCGGAGAAAGCAGCCAATGAGCGCATGATAGATATTATTCACACTGCCTACAAGCTGACGGGGCAAAAGGTTGTGGTGCTTATTGACGAATACGATGCTCCTATGTTGGATAGCATCACCAACATCGAATTGCAAGACCAGATACGTGAGCGCATTCGTAATCTCTTCTCTCCATTGAAGGGACTGAATGACTATTTGAGATTGGTTTTCCTTACTGGTATTTCGAAATTCTCGCAACTCAGTGTGTTCAGTGAATTGAACAATCTGAACATCATGACGTTCGACCCTGCTTACGAAGCTATCTGTGGCATCACAGAGAAGGAACTACTCACAGTGATGAAGCCCGACATTGAATGGTTGGCACAGAGCATGAATGAGTTGAAACCGATGACCTACGACGATACTGTAGATGAATTGAAGCGTATGTACGATGGCTATCATTTTTCTTATCGTATGACCGACATCTACAATCCTTGGAGTTTACTTAACGCTTTTGATAAAGGATTTATCCAAAATTACTGGTTCTCCACGGGCACCCCAGCATCGCTCATCAATTTGTTGCGCACTCAATACTTAGACATTCCTCAATTGGAGGGTGTCGTTACCAACATGGAACGATTCGATGCTCCTACGGAACGAATTAGCGACCCGATTCCTGTGCTTTTCCAAAGCGGATACCTCACGCTAAAAGCCTACGATGCCGAAGAAAATGAATACACTTTAGGCTTCCCTAACAAGGAGGTTTATGAAGGTTTCGCTCGGTCTCTTTATCAGTATTATTGCGAGGACTATGTGGGCAGTCAGGATACGGTGGCGCGAGCCTATTCCCTTCTACGCCGCAAGCGTATCACGATGGAAGATTTTTTAGAGGCTCTGCGCAAGTGGTATGCTGGTATTCCTTATAGCATTACCTCGAAGAACCAAAATGAACAACTCTACCAGTCATTGCTCTATGCTTTACTTGCTGGCTGTGGTGCAGATGTACATGCCGAGGCACAAACCTCTGATGGACGTATGGACATTGCTCTACGTATGCAGGATGCAATCTATATTCTTGAATTCAAGTATGACAAGACTGCTGAGGAGGCGATGGAGCAGATTCTGCGCAAGGACTATGCCGTTGCTTTTGCTGCCGACCCACGTTCCGTCTATGCTGTAGGTCTGAATATCGACAGTCAGAAGCGCACTATCACCAGTTATGAAATCTGCAAACTGAAATAGAAGAAGAGATGTTTTTATTATTTATCTCTTTATCTCTTCACATAATCTTTATTCAAAATGAAACCTTTCTATTATTTGTTTTTATTCCTTTTATGCATGGGGACTGTGGCTCAGGCACAGGCTCCTGCTTTTCCTGGTGCTGAAGGCCATGCTCGCTACACAACGACGGGTGGACGCGGCGGAAATGTGTATCATGTCACGACCTTGGCAGACGATGCTAGTGGTAGTACCAGAGGGTCGCTTCGCTGGTGCTTGAAGCAGTCGGGACCTCGCACGATTGTGTTTGATGTGAGCGGATATATTGACCTTGTTGCTGACCTCACCATTCAGGAGAACACGACCATTGCTGGACAGACGGCACCTGAACCTGGCATCACGCTTCGATATTACACGGTGAGGCCTAATGGCAACAACATCATCATCCGCTTTATCAGATGCAGAAGAAGTCAGGTGAAGGATGTGAACGATGGTGCCGATGCCATTTGGACGCGTGAATACAGCAATCAGATTCTCGACCACTGTTCCTTCAGTTGGAGTATCGACGAGGTGGCTTCGTTCTACGACATGAACTGCTTCACGATGCAGTGGTGTACGTTGGGAGAGAGTCTTAACAATGCGGGACACTCGAAAGATGCTCACGGCTATGGTGGCATTTGGGGCGGCAAGTTGACAAGTTTCCATCATAACCTCATCACCCATGTCAGCAATCGTTCCCCTCGTTTCAATGGTGCTCGTTACATGAAAGACATCTACAAGAGCAATCCATTCTACAGCACTTACAATTGGGAAAATGCTGTGCAGGCAGAGAACGTGGATATGCGCAACTGCTTGATTTACAACTGCAATTCGGGATGCTATGGTGGTCCTGGCGGTGGCTACATCAATATTGTGAACAACTACTATAAGGCAGGTCCTGCACGAACAAACGACACGAGAGTGACTCAAGTTTCTGTGGGTGCCAGTGGCAACTCCACTTCGTCGGAACTGATTGGTTTGACCAGTCGTTACTACATCAATGGCAATTATGTCACGGCTGCTGGTTCATCGGCTGCCAACTACGACTGGTCAGGCGTGACCTATGATTCTAACGTTTTCACCATCAATGGACAGAAGTACAGTATTGACCCTAACCACTATTACGGGAGTGGCGTGACCTACGTAAAGAACTCTTCCGACGTGGATTGTGTGAAAATCAAGCTTGATGCACCTTGTCCTACGGGTGACATCACCACTCACTCAGCCCAGAATGCATACACGCAGGTGATGGCATACGGAGGTGCTTCGCTCTATCGCGACGCCGTGGATGAGCGATATATGAGGGAGGTGAAAAATGGTACTGCTACCTATACGGGTACCGTGACAGGAAAGGGAGGACTCATTGACTTGATTAACGACCCTTCGGGTACACAGGACGCTGCCTTGCCATCCTTCCCAGCATTGGCATCCAACTCACGTCCTGCTGGCTACGACACCGATGCCGACGGTATGCCCGACGCATGGGAACTTGCCAATGGATTGAACCCAAACAATGCTGCCGATGGCAAGACCTATACAATCGATGCCAAGGGATGGTACACCAATCTGGAAGTGTATATGAACAGTATCGTGGAGGATATTGTGAAAGCTCAGAATGCCAATGCAATCTCAACGGTTGAGGAATACTATCCAGCATTGCCTTCTGATGGCAGTATGACCTTGGCTTGCAACACCAAGGGAAGCGTGAGCATCAATGGGGGAGAGTCACTGACGAACATGATGGAGGAGGTAGGCGTTTTCGCATCTCTTGAGAATACCATTACCTTCGAAGCAGCAGCGGGTTGCAGATTGGAGCAAGTGACGCTGAACGGAGTAGATGTGACTTCCTCCGTGAACAACAATACTTTAAAGGTAGTGATTCCAGCAGATTCCAAGATGAATGTGTTGTTTAGTGGACAAAGCATGGATATCAACGGCGATGGCTCAGTGACCATTGCTGATGTAGTAATGCTTGTGAATTATATTTTGGATATTTAGCCCCCTCCAGCCCCTCTGGCCCCCTCCAACTCCCCCAAGGGGGAGGGAAGAACGTGAAGCGTGAAGTGTGAAGCGTGAAGCGAAGCTATCCGGATGGGAAAGCAAAAACAAATTCCAACGCTAATGCAAATTCCAACGCCAAGGCTAAAGCCAATTATTTCTTTGATTGAACAGGACCACTCCTTCGATTCTACAGGACCATTTCTTCGATTCTACAGGACCATTTCTTCGATTCTACAGAACTTTTCCTTCGAATATACTGGTTCTTTCCTTTGATTTTACTGAAACGGCGAGCCCTCAACGTTAACACGGCGAGGGCTCGTTATCGCAACGGCGAGCCCTCGTTAAAACGATAACGAGCCCTCGGCAACTAGTTGAACCTTCAGCTCGGCGTAAGCCAATCCAAAGAAACGGTTTGGTTTATCCCCATATGTGTTTCAGTAAATCCCCACATGCGTTTCTGTATATTCCCAAAAGCGCTGCTCCAAAAGCATTCCTTTAAAACGTAGTAGAAGGTAAGGAAAACGACGACTTAATATTTTAAACATTCATTTCGTGAGATAGAAGAAGGATGGCATAGATGAAAAACTTGGTGCAAGTTCTGATGGGAAAAGTTGGGAAAAAGGTAATCCGACAAAAGAATCATCAAAAAAAGATGAAAAAACTTAGTCTTTGCAAGAAAAACACTATATTTGCTTACAGAATTCGCCATCATAACTATTATGTGTTAATTTATCTTAAGTTCAGAGAGTTAAGGCATGACGATGATGTTTACCTCGTCATGAAATAATGATAATAATGAGAAAGAAATGAAAATATTGCATACAAGTGACTGGCATCTTGGTCATACGCTTTACAACTATGACAGAACTGAGGAACAACAGATGATGCTGGAGCAAATGGAATGTATCGTGAAAGAGCAACAACCTGATGTGTTCTTGTTATGTGGCGATGTTTACCACACCACTCAACCATCTGCTGCTGTCCAAACGATGCTGACTGACGCACTGGTGAGGATTCATCGTGCGTGTCCGCAGATGGTGATTGTAATGACGGCAGGTAATCATGACAGTGGTACGAAACATGAGGTATTTCGCACTCCTTGGCAAGAACTGAATGTGTATGCTATCGGACAACTTGTGAAAGAAAATCTTGATGAACATATCGTCGAGGTGCCCGGAATGGGGTGGGTTATTGCTGTGCCGTATGCCAATGAACGGAACATTCCCGATGGCTTTTTCCAGCAGTTGCTAGACAAAGTGTCAGAAAGGAATGCAGAAGGGCTACCTGTAGTCATGACTGCTCATACAACCGTGAAAGGCTGCGACTTTGCAGGTCACGACCATGCAACGGAATTAGCAGTTGGTGGCATTGATTCCGTGGAATTGGAACAAATGGGGAATGGTTATGATTATCTGGCTCTCGGACATATCCATCATGAGCAGTTTGTGCATAGTGGCAAGCACAACGTGAGATACTGTGGTACTCCTCTGCCTGTCAGTTTTGATGAGAAATTCACCCACTCAGTGAGCATCGTAGAGGTTGGAAGGCATGGGGAGACTCCGACCGTGAAGAAGATAGAGATTATGAATCCACATCCTTTGGTGACATTGCCGCCAAAGAGAATGGCTACGTGGGAAGAAGCAAAAAAGCTTTTGAGTGAGTTTCCTGACGATATTTCAGCTTATATTCGCTTGAATGTGGAGATTGAGAACTTTTTGCCTGTGGAAGCCAATGCTGAAGCTGCAAATCTCGTCAAGGAAAAGCAATGTAGATTCTGCTGTATCAACGCTAAGAGGAAGGTTGTTGGCCGAAACGATGACAAGGTGCTGACTGTGCAGGAGTTCCAATCGGAGGAACCTATCGAGATTGCCAAACGTTATGCAGAATACGAGGGCATCGACTTCGATGAGGAGATGCAGGCGATGTTTAAGGAGATTATGAATATGGTGGAAAATGATTCACAAAATGATTAACAAGGGAGGATTGCACTATGAAGTTACAGAAACTGACTATACACAATATCGCATCTATTGAAGATGCTGTCATTGACTTTGAGGCACAGCCTTTGGCAGACAGTGAGGTGTTCCTGATAACAGGTAAGACGGGTGCGGGTAAGTCAACAATACTGGATGCCATTTGTTTGGCTCTCTTTGCTGATACGCCAAGGCTGAAAGGGACGTTAATGCAGGGTGAGACAAAGGACGGAGATGATGATGTGACGATTAAGGATCCTCGTCAACTGATGCGCAGGAATACTGGAGATGCATACGTGGTGCTAACCTTTACGGGAAGCAACGGAGTTCATTATGAAGCCGTTTGGTCTGTTGCTCGTGCTAGATGGAAAGTGACAGGTAGGCTTCAAGACAAAAAATGGCAGCTGAAGAACCTCGACACGGATTATACTATCAATAGGGTTGCGGAGATTCATCAGGAAATCAAGTCTGCCATAGGACTCGACTTCAACCAATTCTGCCGTACAACATTGCTGGCTCAGGGGGAGTTTACGCGATTCCTGAACAGCAAGGATGAGGAAAAAGCTGCTATTCTGGAGAAGATAACTGGCGTGGATATTTATGCAAAAGTCGGAAAGAAAGTTTTTGAGGTGACTAGCCAAAAGGAACAATCGTGGAGAAATGCAAAACGGCAGGTGGAAGGCATTCGCACGTTAACGGATGAGGAGATTGCTGCCAAAAAGGAAGAAATGGCAGGATTCGATGCTCAGTATAAAAACATCAAGGATGCTGTGGATGCAGACAAAGCTAAACTCCAATGGATTAAGACCGATGAAGAATTGATAGGTGATATTGCAAAGAAAACAAAAGATTACAAACAAGCTCAGGCTATTGTGGATGGTGATGACTTTAAGGCAGAGGAATTGTTAGTCAAGCAGTGGAATGCTACGATTGATGCCCGTAATTGGTTGAGAACGAGGAAAGATGCTGAAAGCAGAAAGATTCAATTGCAGAAGACACTGTCGGTATTGGAGTCGGATTATGTCGGTGTTCTTGGCGGGCATGCTTTTGCAGAGCAGGAAAAGCAACAGACAGAAGCTGACATCAAAACTGTAACAGCCCTTATTGAGAGTGAGAAAGACAAGCAAAAAGTCTATGAGAATGCTCAAACTATTGCTGGATACATGGGCACGATTGCTGATGGTAGGAAGAAGATTAATGAAAGCCAAACAGTGATTGCTAAAGAAAATCAGTTCCTGTCAGAAAAACTAAAACCTGCATTAGACAAAGCACAAGAAGCTGTGAAGGAAGCCCAAAAGGAATTTGAGGAACGAAAGGCAGAGATAAAGGTACAGGAAAAAGCGCTGGAGGCGCTCGATTTGAGGGGATTACGTGAGCAACGTGACAAAAACAAAGAGCTCATTCGGAACATTCGCACGGCTTTTGAACGTATAGAGTCACTTGCCAGTGAGAAGAAACGCCGACAAGAGGCAGCTGCTACACTTGAAAGTTCTTGTAAAGAAATAGAGAAGAAGAAGGAGGCCTTGGTGGAGTTGGAACCGCAGCTCAATAAAGCCAAGGCTAAGATGGATGCCTGCAAGGAAATGCTAGACAAACAGAGTGATACTATCAATAAGTTTGCTAAGACGTTACGTCAGAAGCTACACATAGGTGATGATTGCCCTGTATGCCGACAGAAAATCAAGGGCGAACTGCCCCATGAAGATGAACTGGCAAAACTCGTAGGTGCCCTAAAAGAGGCATTCATTAAAGCAGAGACAGCTCATAATAATTTAGTTGACAAGAGAAATAGATTGGAGGCGGAGATAACGACGAGGAAGAGTAATTATCAGACAGCCAAAGACGCTTTTGATAACGATAAGTCAGTTGAGAAAGCAGAAGAGAAGGTTCTTGCAGCATGTAGGGAATGTGGCATTGAAAACTATGATGATGCTACTTCAACCGCACTAGATAACCTGAAGGATAAGGCCATTGTTGCAATAAAGGAACTTGAAGCAAAAATTACTGAAGGTGGAAGTAAGGAATCTGCCATCAAGGAACAGCGGGATGAGCTTGAAAAATTCCGAGTTGAGATTTTAGAACAGAGGGGTGAAGAGGCTCAGAAGACAGAAAAAGCCATCACTGACTGCAAAGGTAGGATCAATACTTACGAGGAATTGGTGAGAACCAAAAAGGAAGATGTGTCCAAAGCAGAGGAAAATGCTGCATCGCTTATTTCAGGCCAATGGACTATCGACTGGAGAGAGAATCCAAAAGAGTTTGCTGAATTGTTGAAACAACAGGTAGAGGACTATAAGAAGAACGTCAATCGAAGTCAGAATCTCAAAAACAACCTTTCTCAGATGACTTACAGTTGTCAGATGGTACAGGATGTCTTAGGGGAAATTGGGCAATTAGTGCCTGCATGGAAAGAACTGACCGCAACGGACAAGGTAGAACAGGCAGACCTCTTGAGGAAAGCCAACGACGTAAAGATTAGGACTTCGAATGCGCTTACGCACCTGAAGCAAGAAAACGATACTATCGTTGAAAACAGCCAGAAATTGGATGGTTTTCTTGATGTCCATGAGGATATCAGCATCGAAAGACTGGATACTTTGAATGATTATACTGCTACCCAAATCAGTGATACCAATGAGTTGCTAGATACGGACAGAAAAAAGGCACAGAATAAGAAAATACTGATGGACGAAGCTGTCAGGAAACAGAATGAGCACTTGAAAGAAAAACCTGAATTTCAAGAAGACGACAGGACTGACACACTAGATACCCGCATTAAGGAACAAGAGCCAAAATTACGTGCAATTGATGAGAATAAAGGTGCTATCAGCCAGGAACTGAAAACCGATGAGGACAACAAGGAAAGGGTTGGTAAACTAATTGAAGAGGTTGGAAATAAATATGTAGATTATCAGAAGTGGTCACGAATGAACCAACTCATAGGTGATGCTACAGGTAATAAGTTCAGAAGGATTGCCCAAAGTTATGTATTGACCAGCCTAATTTACTCGGCTAATAGCTATATGAAGACATTGACAGACCGATATACACTGAAAGTGGCACCTGGCACATTCGTTATATCACTCGAGGATGCCTACCAAGGCTATGTCAGCAGAGCGGCAAGTACCATCTCTGGTGGAGAGAGTTTCCTTGTATCGCTATCACTGGCTTTGGCACTTAGCGACATAGGACAAAATTTGGCGGTGGATACACTGTTTATTGACGAGGGCTTTGGCACACTCAGTGGCGAGCCGTTGCAAAATGCCATCAACACCTTGCGTTCGCTGCATGTCAAGTCGGGTAGACACGTTGGAATTATTAGCCACGTGGAGGAGCTGCAAGAGCGCATTCCCGTTCAGATACAGGTGCTACAAGAAGGTAATAATTCGAGCAGTAAAGTGAGAATTATCCCAGAACTGCCATAAAGCATGGTCATCAAGATTATCCCAAACTGACGTGTATGATGCTATTCGGATAGTGGACGTGAAAAGTTAAAAGGGAAAAGGAAGTGAAAAAATACGTAAAATTCTTTTTTTCTTTCAAGAATTGCTGTATCTTTGCAAGCGAAGAATATATGTGACAAGTAAAAAATGTAAAGTGAAAAGAGCTTATTCACTTTTTTAGAAGATATACACTTAACTAAAAACATATTGGATTATGAAAAAATTTTACATGATTGCATTGATGGCTGTGGCATCTATGACAGCCTATGCACAGCAGAATCTTACGTTGAGTACTTACGCAGGTACAAACTTGACTCGCTATGATGGCAAGGAGTGCATGGTGAATGTAAGTCGCTATGTATTCAATGGTTGGAACACGATTTCTCTTCCTTTCGCTATGAGCGAGGACGAACTGAACGAGATTTTTGGCGCTAACTGCAAATTGGAGAAGTTGGTTGGTGCTGATGAAACAGGTAGTGCATTGGTGCTCAATTTCCAGGATGTGAAGAAGGGCGGTATCGAGGCTAACACACCTTATTTGTTGTATTACACAGGTGAGAATGGCACGAAACAAATCAAGAAGCTTGCTACGATTGAGAATGCTCCTTCATCACTGAGTTTCACAACGAACCGTGGCGAGACAGTGACGATGGCTGGTGCTAACATGCACGTGAAGGGCG
>Ga0310691_10006741_pt1 | contig 12183 bp, 9 predicted proteins | sample 176DNAGHGlowgp2_FD_203887 | JGI IMG/M metagenome (GOLD analysis project Ga0310691, IMG submission 203887) | Sheep rumen microbial communities from Palmerston North, Manawatu-Wanganui, New Zealand - 1766 DNA GHGlow gp2 (v2) (version 2) | ecosystem: Host-associated > Mammals > Digestive system >... | reverse complement strand
GCCGTTGAATACATAGTCAGTAGAGATGTATATCATTTTGCAGTCTACTGTTTTACAAGCTTCTGCTATATACCTTGTACCGTTTGAATTTATAGCAAAGACCTTATCTTTGTTTTCCTCATCTTCAGCTGCATCGACAGCTGTCCATGCAGCACAGTGGATGACCGCATCGGGCTTTGTTTCAGATATTACCTTTTCTACAGCTTGTTTATCGGTTATGTCAAGCTTTATGTAATTGTCGTCATCTTTACCGATGATATCGCTGCCGACAGCTGTGTGACCGCGCTTGATAAGCTCATTCATCACATCATATCCGAGTTGTCCGCCGACACCTGTTACAAATACTTTCATATCATTTAACCTTCATACCTCTAAAATTCTTGATTTTTCTTCCTATTATCTTTATTTCCTTTATATAAAGTAACGCAACCATCACTGTTGCAAATGTTGCAGCAAGGATTCCAACTAGGAGTTTGTCACTAAACAAAAATCTCCAAAGAATAAAATACGCCACTGTAATAAGAATCGAAATAATAAATCGTTTACTGATTGTCATCAAGTTCATTTTGCACAATACAATTACACAAATTAAATCCGACAACGCATAACCACATAGTGTCGCAATCGATGCTCCTTCAATTCCGATAGCACGTATCAATAATAGGTTTAATACTACATTTACCAGAGCTCCAAAAAGTAGAATAAACATATTGGGCCATGTTTTTTTTATTACAATGAACTGATTTGCCGCAACCTGAAATAGCATTTGCAATAAAGGTGCTAAAAACAGATATGGTGCTATAATGTACCCAGAATAGTATTCTTCCTTAAATAAGACTTTAAATATTATGCAACTGAAAGTACAAACGAAATAAGTAACTACAAAAGAAATAATACCGAGATATTCAAAAATTAAGGAATTAGTTTTTACTTGATCCTTTTCTTTCATCGTTGAAAATGCAAAAAACTGCCACCCTCCTGCAAAAGCAGTATATATCAATTGACTTACATGACCAAGTTTAGAACCTACTGCATATATACCAGCAGCTCCTATTCCAACTATATTTGTTATCATTACCTTATCACTTGAATTGAATATCCAATATATCAAAAAATTAGGCATAAGTGGAACAGCAATTACAAGCAATGGTTTTAGCAGTTTCTTATCAAATCTTTTAATCTCAAACCATCGATGATTAAGAACAAAAAAGGATATCTCCATTGTAACTGCGGAAATAATAGCAGCAAGCGGCAAAGCTATTACATATAATCCTGCAAGAAGCATAGGGATCGAGATTGCATAGGAAATAACCGGGCTAACTGTGTTAGTAATAAGAAATATTTTTCTTTTGTTCTGCATTCTTGTCGGAGCAGAGATAATGCTATTTGTTGCACCAACAAGCGTTGCCATTGCACTCAAATACACAACATACGCATATTTTTTATCCTCAAAGAAGAATTGTGCAATAGCACCTTTAAATATAATCATTAGAATAAAAACTACAACGGATGTCATGATTGTAAACACCAACGCAGTAGAACATATATTCTTTTTATAGTCTTCGTCATCTTTTTCAAAGAACAGTCGATACATAGCATCGTACATACCCATAACTGCCAATGCGCTTGTCAAAGATACAACGGTATGCGATAGATCACTAAGCCCATAATACTCGGTATTTGGCATGATTTTAGTAACAATTGGGACCATAATCAATGGTATCAGTTTACTAATAATGCCACCAAATCCATACACCAAAAAGTTCTCAATAAAAAGCTTTGCTTTACTCATTAATCATCTATTCCCATACATTTTATCATAGTAATTCTGGTACTCACCGCTTATGATAGTCTCCCACCACTCACGATTGTCGAGGTACCATTTGATCGTTTTCTTTATGCCGTCCTCGAACTTTGTCTCGGGCAGCCAGCCAAGCTCGTTATGTATCTTGGTCGGGTCGATAGCATAGCGCATATCGTGTCCCTTTCTGTCCGTAACGTGCGTGATAAGGCTCTCGGGCTTTCCAAGCTCCTTGCAGATCAGCTTTACAATGTCGATGTTCTTCATCTCATTGTGACCGCCGATGTTGTACACCTCGCCGACACGTCCCTTATGGATAACAAGGTCGATAGCCTTACAGTGATCCTCAACATACAGCCAGTCTCTGACGTTCAAACCCTCACCGTAAACAGGCAGCGGCTTGTCATTCAGACAGTTTGCTATCATCAGCGGTATCAGCTTCTCAGGAAAGTGATACGGACCGTAGTTGTTCGAGCATCTGCTGATAGTCACCGGCAGACCGTAGGTCCTGTGGTAAGCAAGCACCAGAAGGTCTGCACCAGCCTTTGAACTGCTGTAAGGGCTGCTTGTATGTATCGGCGTATCCTCGGTGAAGAACAGGTCAGGTCTGTCAAGCGGAAGGTCGCCGTAGACCTCGTCGGTGGAAACCTGATGATAACGTTGGATGCCGTACTTGCGGCAAGCGTCCATCAGCGTCTGTGTACCCATGATGTTCGTCTGCAAAAAGATGCCCGGGTCTTCAATAGACCTGTCAACATGACTCTCCGCAGCGAAGTTAACCACGATGTCAGGGTGTTCCTCCTCGAACAGCTTATTTACCGCTTCCCTGTCGCAGATATCCGCCTTGACGAACCTGAAGTTTGGATTGTCCATAACAGGCGCAAGCGTGCTAAGGTTGCCCGCATAAGTCAGCTTGTCCAGGCATATAATGCGGTAATCTGGATATTTCTTAAGCATATGGAAGACAAAATTGCTTCCTATAAATCCGGCACCACCGGTAACTATTATCGTCATATCAATACCTCAACTTTCCTTCTGCAACGGCTTTCAGATGAACTCCGTACGGCGACTTGCCGTATCTCTGTGCAGACTCCATAAGCTTGTCCTTATCGATCCACTTGTTTATGTAAGCGATCTCTTCGGGTGCAGAGATTGTGATGCCCTGTCTTTGCGAGATCATCTGTACAAAGTCCGCAGCTTCAACAAGGCTGTCCATAGTTCCTGTATCAAGCCATGCAAAACCACGGCCGAGCAGCTGAACATCAAGCAGTTCATCGCCAAGGTACATGTCATTGAGAGTCGTTATCTCAAGCTCACCGCGAGCAGAAGGCTTGACAGCATTTGCTCTTGCCGAAACTCCCTTTGGATAGAAATACAGACCCGTAACAGCATAATTCGACTTAGGCTGTGCAGGCTTTTCCTCAATGCTCAGAGCCTTGCCATTCTCATCAAACTCAACAACGCCGAAACGTTCGGGATCGTTGACATAGTAACCGAAAACAGTAGCACGATTGTTTTCTTCTGCATTCTTCTTTGCAGCACGAAGTATCGTTCCAAATCCGTTACCATAAAATATATTATCTCCAAGCACCATTGCACAAGCATCATCGCCGATGAATTCTTCACCAAGAATGAATGCCTGGGCAAGTCCATCCGGAGATGGCTGCACCTTGTACTGCAAGCTGATACCAAACTGAGAACCATCTCCAAGAAGATTCTCAAATCGTGGAGTATCTTCCGGAGTAGATATTATGAGAATATCCTTGATCCCTGCAAGCATTAGTGTACTTAAGGGATAATATATCATTGGTTTGTCATATACGGGCAACAGTTGTTTGCTAGTTACCATTGTTAACGGATAAAGGCGCGTACCTGCGCCACCGGCAAGGATAATACCTTTCATAGATTATTCCTCCAAATATGCTTTAAACTCATCATATTCCCTTATATAATCGTCGACCTCATAATAATCCGATGCTGCAACACAAAGCACAGAATCTTTCTGTAACCACAGCATCTCTCTCCATGTCAGCTGATCTATCACAACGCCGATAGACGGGTCGGACAGCTCTATCTCTTCTCGTCCATTTTTGTTTTCAAGAATAAGCTGTATTCTGCCATAAGGGCAGAACAGAAGCTGTTTCAATTTCTTATGTGCGTGAAATCCTCTGCGAACACCTTCTGGAACTTTAGTTATGTAATAGATACGCTTAACTTCAAAAGGAATATCATGTGTCGCTTCAAAGAACGAAAGCTCACCTGCATCAACTGTTGGAATAGTTTTTATATGTACTACTTTGCAGCCAGCAACTGTCTCTCGTGTCGTGAAATCATCACCCTTGAGAACAGAGTACCATTTCAAGTTATCCGTTCCTTTGTAGCGCTCTAAAACACTTTTTGGTATATCCAATGCCTCATGGAAATTATGCTTGTCATAAAATCTTATGGCACGGAGATCAGCTCTTGATACACACCAATAAACGCAATCCAAGGAATACTGTTCAAATGCTTTTTTTATCATTTCTTCAATGCCAAACCAAGCATATCCTTTTTGCATAGCTTCAGAACGAACTACAACAGAAAGTTCAGCCGAATGATAATTAACATTTTGCAAACTTACAGTCCCCATATATTCATCTGTATCCGAAACAATAGCAAAATGAACATCTTTACTACGATGACTATCATTAATAAATAATTCAGCATCCTGAAGTGTTTTTGATTTGAAATCAGTATGAAAATACTTGATTACAGACTCATCATGCATCCATGATAACATTAATGGAGCATCATCTAGTTTTAATGGACGTAATTGCATAAAAGCATCCTTTCGAGTAGTCTATTCTTTTCCCACCACAAATACAAAATTAGTTGTCGCACTCCCGCCGATATTCAGCATCATGGCGTTCTTAACGCCATCGACTTGATATCTGCCTGCCTGACCCGTCACCTGCTTGTACAGATCAAGAAACATTCTCGCACCGGAAGCGCCTACAGGGTGTCCGCATCCGATAAGTCCACCGCTTGCATTGATAGGCTTGCTGCCGTCGAATGCTATTGTGCCGTTTTCTATTGCTTCGTACTCCTTACCAGGCTCTGTTATACCGAATGCTGAGATAGCAGCATATTCGCTCGATGTAAAGCAGTCGTGAGTTTCAAAGCAGTCGATGTCATCAATTGTCAGACCGCTTCTTCTGTATGCATCAAGCACTGCCTGTCTTGTCCAGGGGAGTATGTACTCGGAGTTCGCATTGTCAGCCATTTTCTTGTCAAACAGCATCGGTGCAACTCTGTGACCGTAGCCCTTGATTATTGGCTTGTCCTTTATGCCGCGCTCCTTGATGAACTTCTCGGAACAAAGAACAACTACCGCCGCACCGTCTGTTACCTGTGAACAATCAGAAACAGCAAGCTTGCCACCTACTATCGGATTTGTTTCTGTACCTCTTGTGCTAGCCTGTTCAAAGCTCATAAACCACTTACGAGTTTGTGCAAGTGGGTTCCTTTTTGCGTTCTCGTAATTGATAACGCTTATCCTTGCAAGCGCATCCATGTAGCGCTTTTCATCAAGCTCGGGATATTTCTTTAATGTTTCATCTGCAAGTCTTCCGAAAAGCTTTGGAAACGGCAAGTCAATGCCTTTGCCCTCTTTTTCGTAATATGCAGCTCTGCCAAGGAAATCTCCGCCGAGCTTCGTATCGACCGTTTTCATGAGTTCCCAGCCGACAACTATTGCTACATCGTAATCGCCCGACATAATCTTTGTCTGTGCAGCATCAATAGCAACAGAGCTTGATGCACAAGCAGCCTCATACCTTGCGGAAGGTACACCATAAAATGCGGGATCGACCTCCGTGAGGAATGCACCAAGATGTCCCTGTTCCGTGTACTTTTCTGCAATAAAGTTGCCCACAAAGCAAGCAACTCTGTTTTCCTTGTTAAGCTCCCTGACATCATCAAGAGTGATGCCTGCATCGGCAAAACCATCTGCAACTGCTTCTCTTAAAAGAGCCACCATGTTTTTGCCTTCTTTTTTCCAGTTGCGCTCAAAATCGGTCTGAGCACCGCCAAGTATGTATACCTTACTCATCGTGCTTACCTCCCCGATTTGAAATACAGTCTATAATCGTACTTTGATGGTTTAACATCTGCAAGCAGTCTGTCTATATCCACCTTTTTGCATATTTCGGGGAGACGCTCTCTTATGAGTAACGGTACGTCAGCAACAGTAGAAAGCGCCTGGTACATAGCAAGTGGTGGGCACCAGTTAAAACCGGTAGCCATAACATCATCTGCTGCTTCAATGGTATAGCCGACCTCTTCTGTTGCATAGAGAGAGTAAACGATGTATTTCAGCAGGAAGGACAGACATATCTCAGCTTCAAGTGAATGGTTATTGACCAAACGCTCAAGAGCCTTGTCATAATCTCCTTCCTTAATATACTTCTTCATTTTATCAGCGAATGGGAAAGCATATGGGATCACATCTCGGTAAAGTCCGGTATTGATATCAAGCACAGTATTTCGCTTAAAACCGTTGTCGTATCTGACGAGCTGATAAAGACCCATTCCTGTTTTTCTGCCAAGTTTCTTTTCTTCAACGAGTTTCTTTACGAAATCTGGAAGAATAAAGGTATCTCTTGCATAATCATTGGTATTATCATAGACGTTATCAACAATAGCCTTATGAACATCAAGCCCAACGAAATCCGAAGTTACCAGCGGAGCCATTGACCTACCTGTAAAAGAACCCAGAAGTGAATCTATGTAGTCGATACCACCGTTATCCTTGTACTTCTCGGCATACTGCAAAGCCTCGTTGATAAACTGGAAACCTATCCTGTTTCCGAGAAATGCCGGCGAATCCTTTACCTCAACTACTGTTCTAAACAACTTGTCCTTTAAATATGCTTTCAGATCATCAGCCAATGCTTTATCTGAATACTTTGTGGGAGTAAACTCACAAAGCGGCATATTATATGGAGGATTGAAGAAATGCACACCAAAGAAATGGCTTCTCAAGTCTTCAGGATAACACTCAGCAAGCGTGGTTATCGAAAGTCCTGATGTACCCGTACAAGCAGCAGCGTGAGGCTGCAAAGCCTTTGCAACTCTGCTGTGTATATCCTTCTTAATAACGATATCCTCTGCTGAGCTTTCAAAGACCAGATCAGACTTTGAAACGCAGTCTTCCAGCATAGAAAAATCTGCTGGGATAAGGTTAGCAGCAATGCTGTCCGCCCTTACAGATTTAACTATTCTAGGAATTGTCTTTTTCACTTTTTCAATATCACGAGCAACACAATAAACCTTTGCGTTGCCAAATGATGCAAATATACCAGCCACATTGGCACCCATCGTGCCAGTTGAGCCGATAAGGGTAACCGTATTAATTATCATCCGAACCGCCTTTCAAAGCTTATATAATACTATCAATACAGTGATTCTTCTTATCCTCAAAACTTAGCGAAGAATACCAGGTATCAAAATCACTTTCACTCCAAGGAGTAGCACGTTTAAAGTAATTCCTCCATGGATATACAGGCTCACCTGTAATTTTGTTCTTTATATTTCTCACATCGGAAATTGGCTTTGCCGGATTACCTGCTACAACTGAGTATGGCTCAACAGGTTTGGTAACAATTGCACCACCTGCTACAAGCGAATCCTGACCAATTTCTAATCCCGGCATTATCAATGCAGATGTTGCAATAATAGCAAATGACCTTACATGAACACCAACGAACTCTTCCGACGGAGGCGTAGGATCATTCGTTAATACAACATAAGGGAATATCCAAACAAAATCATCTATCTCAGACAACTGACCAATATGTACATTGCTATGTAATCTTACATAGTTTCCTATCTTGCAGTTGCCTTGAATATCAGAAAGCGTTCCAATGCTGACGTTATTTCCAATCTGTGCTTTTTCTCTAATAGTAACCTGATGACCTGTTTGAAATTCATCACCTATTTGCGAACCGGCATAAACTATAGATCCACTTCTAATAAGAGCTTTTGTTCCTATATTCAGTGGATGACAATGAGGCTCTCTGTCAATACAGAAATCCATAAGATACTCTCCAATAATGCAGTTCGATCCTATAAATGAACCATCGCCTATGGAAACATTACTGCGAATAATAGTATTGCTGTCAATAAAAACATTGTTTCCTATTTTGACACTATCCTCAATTATACAATTATGTCCCAGAGTTACATTTGTTCCGAACTCTATGTTACTACCGATTACACAGTTTGACCCCTGCTTAATACTACTCATATATACTTTACCACCTGTTAAAACTCATTTATAGCATCTATAACATACCGGACCTGCTCATCTGTTATACCATAATACATCGGCAGACTAAGTTCAGTTGCGCTTATCTCTTCGGCAATAGGAAGCTCGCCTGGTTTTATCCCAAGATCCTTGTAACAGTCCTGCATATGCATAGGAATCGGATAATGCTTGTTTGTTCCAACGCCTTTATCATTCAGATACTTCTCAAGCGCATCCCTTTCTTTGCAGCGTATACCATATATGTGCCATACAGGAACGCAATCATCCTTAACAATCGGAGTTACTACCTTCGGATTATTGATACCAGCAGTATACATATCAGCTATCCTTCTGCGTTCTTCGTTCATTTTATCGAGATGTGGAAGCTTAGCTGAAAGGAACGCAGCCTGCATCTCATCAAGTCTGCTGTTATTACCCTTGTAGATATGATGATACTTATAGTCGGAGCCGTAGTTGCCAAGTGCTCTGATCTTATCTGCAAGTTCTTTGTTGTTAGTCACAGCAGCTCCGGCATCACCCAGTGCACCGAGGTTCTTTCCCGGATAGAAACTGAAACCTGCAGCATCTCCAAAAGAACCAACTCTTTTTCCTTTATACATAGCTCCATGCGCCTGAGCACAGTCCTCAACAACATAAAGATCATACTTTTTAGCAATCGATATTATTGCATCCATATCACATGCTTGTCCATAAAGATGAACGGGCATTATTGCCTTAGTTTTTTCATTGATCTTTGTTTCGATCAACGAAGGATCAATAAGGAACGTATTGATATCCGGTTCAACGAACACAGGTGTGGCACCTACATATGTTACTGCAAGAGCAGTTGCAATATAGGTATTTGAAGGCACGATAACCTCGTCACCTATACCTACTCCTAGTGCTTTCAATGAAAGCATAAGAGCATCTAGTCCGTTACCGCAGCCAACACAGCTTTCAGCACCGCAATACTCAGCAAAAGCTTTTTCAAAGACTTCATCTTCTTTGCCTTCTATATACCACGAGCTATTAAACACGCGATCAAACGCCTTTTTAATTTTAATATTTAATTCTTTCTCCATAGGGAGAAAAGATACAAATGGAATTTTCATTATTCTTGAGCTCCTTGTAATACTATTCTATCAATCTATCTATCTAAACTTAACGGTTAAACAATCATTATCTAAAAGAGTCTGTCTAATAATTCTTTTATCCTTTCTAATTCTAAACCTCCGTTTTTTGTTCATCGTGTAATAGAATGCGAATTCCGGTAAACAACTCAGGTACAACGTTATTTTTTTCTACTATCGAATGACAGCTACGCCTCTTTAATAAAAATTTAAGTCTCATCCTGTCTCTTCGTTTCAAATCATTAATATGAATTAATCGTTCGCCGTGATAAAATAAATCTATGTCTTTGCTCAAAATCGGATTAATTTGAGAACCTTTGGATGAAACACCGACTGATTCATACCATATAGAAATGATGTCATAAACATATTCAAGAGGATACTTATACAAGTATTTTGCAAGAATAGGTCCATCTTCCCAAAGGACATACTTTTCATCAAAAAAACCAATTCCTCAATAATACTCCTAGAAAAATACGTCGCACTTCCAGAAGCCATATCATAATACAAGAGGTAATAAATGCTACATACTGTTTCTAATTATTATCGAGTTTTGCGATTATATTTCGCTCCGTATAATGTGGCAATAAGCACTGATATTTATACGTTTCGTTGTACTGAATCCTAGAAGTTACAAGAACTCTACAATTAGTATCGATAAATCTTTTCACTATTCTGGTTACCGTACAAGTTTCGAAAAATACATCACCACATGAAAGATTAAGAATGAATTCTCCTGAACTCATTATAAAAATGCATTATGCATTTACATTCATTATCCAGTTTAAATAATGCCATCAAATGCAAATAAATCAATAACAAGAATTAGCACAATTTTTTACTTCTACAGTTTTTCTTCTTCGTGAATTCCAAATAATATATGTACTATAAATCAAAAATAGCCAGAAGAATTGATCCTTCCAATATGTTGAAGAAACCATAAGTCTAGGAATAGAACAGAAAAAGAACATAACTACAAGGACTTTATTATCAAAACTACATGTAATACCCTTAAAAAAGCAATATAACAATAGAAAACACATCAAACCGCCTATTACCCAACCAAAGTCTAATAAAAACTGAAAAACAATGTTGTGCGGATATGTCCCATATGTATTCTCGAAACAGCCGACCCCAGTCCCCATAGATTCACTAGAAATAATCCTTTTTGCTTCATCCCATAAATAATCCCTTCCATTTAATATACTTGAATTTCTCAATAACGCATTATATGATTTGAAAATAAGATTATTATATAATCCATGTTCATTCAAAAAATCATATATGAGTTTCAATACTGATTGCAGATTAGATAAGACAATCCAAAACATAGATAATAAAACACCATAACCTAATGCAACTTTCTTAAAACTTGCTTCATGCTTGTTTTTATCTATTATTACATAATAGACTGTTAGCACTATTCCTAATAAACACCCTCTTGTTCCGGAAAGCACTAATCGAACACAACACAATGCATTCAATACATACAGAGAATAATAAACTACTGTTTTTTTTCTATAATAAGAAAAATGTAATATAAATGCAATAACACAGGGTAGCAACGAATAACTAGCTCCCATACCTATAGAAGAGCCACCTATTCTAGCCTCACTGGTTTCAGCCCAAAATGAACTGCCTACTAATATAATAGGAACAATTATAATCATCATCCATCTTAAAAACAACTCATTATTAATCTCATTCTTTGTAACTAGATAAGAAATGATAACATAGAAAAAGAAATACTTATAATAACCATCAGAAAGCGGTATGTTTTGATCGTTTCTCATTAGTGCAATAAGACCTATTAAGAATGGAATCAAGCAAACCATTGTTAATACATATTTAGACGGATGTAGCTTTTTATTGATTTGTAGAACAAAAAGAATCAACAAACACAGCAACAACAAATAATCACCAAAATCTGCTGTAATGCCAAATATCGACTTTACATAGTTAGAAATAAGAAATGCTGAACATATAATTGCTAATACTATACTAGCAATTCTGGAATTAATACTCTTAGTCATAGCTTTTTTTGAATAATATCTGTGATTGATATTATCTCCCTCATTTTTATTTATTGCGTATTTTCCTCTTGATTATTCTAAAAAAATACTCTATCCTAGCTACAAACATCCTAGCTTTTTTTTGTGAATCAAATGATGAAATAATATGATTAGTACACGCTTCAGTACTATAATGATTTAAAACAATTTCCTGTGACTTAATTATAGCTTGATACCGTTCCGTTTCATTCATTACTTCAAACTTTGCCAAAAGATTTATAAATTCATTTTCCGAGCCATTTTTTAGTGCTACATTGGAATAATCCTCATGAAAAAAATTATTAGCAAGAACCTTATCCGTGTACGCGACTACAGGAATAGAAATAACACCATATTTTGAAGAATCCAGAATTGTTGTACCCATACCAACATATATATGAGATTTTTCAAAATAGGCCTTCAATTCATCATAGTCAACCTTACCAATAAGTCTAATCCGGTTGTTTTGATTTCTATCACTAGACAAGATTTCTTTTTCCAAGATGGAATAATCATCCCCATAACTAATAATTGTTACATTATACTTAATGGGAATTAGTCCTTTTTTTACCAGCCTTACAAGTCCCAATAAATATCCTTTAAATGGGAAATCAGCCCTCGCTACCGCCAATATATTCCACACATCATCGTTGTATTTTTCAAATGTGCAGTTATCAATATCAAGGATGTCTGAAGTATCAACCGGAATTCTAATAATCTCACAATCACTACACCGTAGTTTTTTGGAAGGTATTTTATAATGCGAAATAGCGTTCTCGGCAGTCTGCTCATCCATAACCGTAATCAATTTGCTTTTCAAATGGCTTGTGATAGTGCTTTTAAGAAAAAATCTATGCAGGTGACCAATTATACCGTTTTCTTGACACGCTCGATTTATTGCAAAAGAGTGTACAG
>Ga0310691_10006740_pt1 | contig 12183 bp, 7 predicted proteins | sample 176DNAGHGlowgp2_FD_203887 | JGI IMG/M metagenome (GOLD analysis project Ga0310691, IMG submission 203887) | Sheep rumen microbial communities from Palmerston North, Manawatu-Wanganui, New Zealand - 1766 DNA GHGlow gp2 (v2) (version 2) | ecosystem: Host-associated > Mammals > Digestive system >... | reverse complement strand
CGCCGACATGCTTGCCATCGCCGATCATCTGGCAGGTATCCGCGGTATTGATTGCCTCCGCCGGGATATCCTCTACCTTATCCGCACCGTAAAAGCTGTAGAAGAACACCTCGGCGTATGCCTGGATTTCTTCCTTGTGGAGGGCATCAATAGCCTCCAGATACTCTTTCTTTGTACCATATCGGGTTCTGACCGAACCCTTCTGTTTGAACTCACCCAGATCGTAAAGATCATACACCTCGTAGCCGCTGTCCTCGGCGCCCTTCAGCCCCTTCCACGCAGGCGGCATCCATACCGAGGTCACCCCACTCTTCTTCAGAAGCGGTGCATCCTTTGCGAGATCCCGCCACAGGCTCCCATCAGCCTTGATTGCGGAATCAAAATACTGAAACATAAGTCCGTTCGTCTGCATAATCACCCTCCGAATTTACATTACACAGGTCAGCGGGAAACACTCCCACTACCATAGTCCTTCTAATTATAGCAAAAAGAAATCACTGAATCAATATCCGCTATCTCTGGTTTGCTAACGTTTCAATCATCAGTTCAAAAAAGATGCAGCATTCGTTTTAGAAGAATGCACTTCCATTATATCGATTTGCATCCATCGAGACAAGAATTTCATTTATGTCCTTAACACTTTGTTGGCATGAAAAATTACGATGGAACAGAATGCTTTGACATTGCCGCCATGCGGTGATAGAATAGCGTCCGAACATCAAACAAAAAAAGCGAATGGTTCATTTATTAGGGAGACGCGCATGAAACAGCTTGGCGAAGATGAAAAGCTTCTGGCGGTGATCCGCCATTACGGCAGCGATATTCTGACTTCGGAAAAATATCAGCCGCAGCATACCTTTATCCAGCATGGAACGATCACAACCGCCCTCCACTCCGTTGCAGTAACCTATAAAGCACTGGAGCTGGCGGAAAAATCCAGAAAAAAAGGAAAAAAAGTCAACACCCGCATCCTGGTTCGGGCCGGCCTTCTGCATGATTACTATCTCTATGACTGGCATGACAATAAAAATGAACACCCCCTGCACGGCTATACCCATGCGAAGGTGTCCATGTATAATGCCGGCCGTGACTTCGGAATCGGCCCTGCCACAGCAACCGCCATCTATTCGCATATGTTTCCGCTGAACCTCTTCCGGGTTCCCCGTACAAGGGAGGCCTGGCTCCTCTGTATCGCCGATAAGATCTGCGCATCATACGAAACGCTGCATTTCGACATGTACGGACCGGGACTCCTCACATTATTCTAGATGCAACAACAAGGTGAAGTTCATTCTTCGGCTATTATCTGTTGTAAGGAAGGGTGTGTAAGAGCCTCTGAGGGACCATCCCGGGCCTCGGTGCTTAGCGATTCACGAGTGTTTTTTACGAGTGAGAGCTTAGCAAGCGGAGCGTTCTTTGCGTAGCGGCCGCTAGGGGCTGCCCGAGGGCGAGCGAAAGCGATGTCCCGAAGAGGTTCTTACACACCCTCCGAAGCAAAATCGAGTAGGGAGGATTTAATCCCCCTACTCGATGATGCGGGCTCGTCAAACAGGATACCACATAAATGTGTATCCTGATGACTCGCCTTCGCACAAAAAACCGGTGAAGAATGAACTTCACCGGCTATTTTTGATTCATCACGCTAAAGGTCCATGTACCAGCATCCGTTTTCGGGTACTACTGCATCGCCTTCGGCAATCTGAGCCCCTATTCTTCATCCTCCAGGTCCTCACCGGTTTCCTGGCGTTTCTTCAGCATATCCAGAAATTCCCGCATACGCCTTGCAGCAGGCTCATACTTCTTCTTTTCCTGCGTATCCAGCGCAGCTTCAAACAGATTCATCTCATGCTCAATTAAGCTCCGCGTACGCCCTACAGATTCCTCATACATCCGGTTTCCCTCTGCCAGAAGCAGCTTATTGCCCTCCTGCTCTCTCGGGGGAATCTTCAGGCTTTCCAGCTCGGCGAGCCTTTCCTCTATTTCCGCATCCGTAAGCCCGCTCTGCTCATTCTTGATGATCATCCTGCGTTCCTCACCCGTGGATATGACCTTCACCACAACCTCCAGGATGGAATTCACATCATAGGTGAATGTGATATCCGCCGATTCCTTGCCTTCCTCTGCAACCGGAACCGGGATTTCGAGTTCCCCGAGCAGAAGATTATTCGCCGCCTGCCGGCTTTCGCCCTGCAGGACCGTTACCCGCAGCGCGGACTGGCCGTCATTGGCCGTATAAACACGGTGTGTCCGGCTGACCGGAATGACCGTATTCCGTTCAATAATGGGAAGATAATGGCCGCTCTCCTTATTGCCGGCCGAACGGGTCACGCAGATTTCCGTGCCCAGCGTAAAGGGACAGACATCCGTCAGGATCAGCTCCTTCACTTCCTCCCGACGTTCCTTCATGGCCGCCTCTATGGCCGCTCCCTCCGCAACCACCTGGTCGGGATCCAGCCGGCCGTTGGGAATCCGGCCGAACAGCCGACCCACGAAGCGCTTCACAAGGGAAAGACGCGTTGCGCCGCCGACCAGAAGCACCTCGGTAATATCCGCCAGACGCACATTGGCGTCCTTGAGGCTTCTCTCAATCGGCTTGCGGATCCTGCCCAGAAGAATCTGGCAGGCCTGCTCATATTCCTCCAGGGTGAATTTCCTTACAACTTCCTTCCCCTGGATCATGACGCGCATTTCCGTCTCTTTGGCATCGCTGAAGCCGATTTTGGCTTTCTCCGCCGCCTCATGTACCTGCGATAATTCCTTTGCCGTAAGGCCGGTTTCATCCAGCTCCTCCCGGCGAAGGAACAGTTTTTCCAATACGACCGTGAAATCCTCGCCGCCCAGGAAGTTATCTCCCGCCACGGCGCGAACCTCCATGATGCCGTCGCTGTATTCCAGAACAGACACATCAAAGGTACCGCCGCCCAGATCGAAGACAAGGTAGCGGTTTTCGCCCTCCCGCCTGCTGCAGCCGTAGCTGATTGCAGCGGAGGTCGGCTCCGAAACGATACGCTCCACCTTAAACCCGGCCATTTCGCCGGCCTGCTTGGTCGCGCGGCGCTGGGCATCATTAAAGTAGGCAGGCACGCTGATCACAGCCTCCTCTACCTTTTCTCCCAGATAAGTCTCCGCATCCTCTTTCAGATACTTCAGAACAATGGCCGAGAGCTCCGTTGCGGAAAACACGCGTTTCCCGAGCCGGTACTCCCTTTTGGTCCCCATGCTCCGCTTAAAGCAGGATGCCGTCTCATCCGGATGGGTCAGTCCCCGCACTCTCGCGGTCTCACCCACGTATGTATTGCCCTCCTCGTCAATCGATACCACTGAGGGGGTCAGCTTATTGCCAAGCCGATTGGGGATTACCACCGGTTTATCGCCGTCAAACACAGCGATCAGGCTGTTGGTGGTTCCCAGATCAATCCCAACGATCATCTTTTCAGCTCCTCACATTTTTTCTCTAACAGCCGGTGGCTGCCGAAGGCCGAAAGTGCCTTCTCATAATACATCAGTGCCCTGGCACTGTCCTTTTCCGTAAGCGCGAGATCCCCCGCCATTAAGAATATCCGGTAGTTATTGTCCCGGTACTCTCCTTCCGGCTTTGCCATCTCCAGTAGTCCGGGCATCAGACGACCGGCTTCGGCCATTTTCCCCTGCAGCATCAGCATCCTCACCTGCATAATGCCCTTCAATTCGGGATCCTTCATCTGCTCGGTCCTAACACGCATCAACTCCAGATACCGGCTGACTCTTCCGCGGCTGGCAAACTGATGGGATGCCGCGATTGCCATGATCATGGCCGCCGCAGGACTGCTCCACCCGGCTTTCCCATCCTGAATGATCATCGCATTTTCCGCCTTTTTCCATTCACCCAGCCAGAGATATACACTGCCGAGACAAAGTTGCTGCGAAACCGTGCATGCATTTTCCCGGGACGAAACCCGGATGACCTCCTCAAGTTCCGCCGCATTCCCGCTTCTCAAATACATCTCGGCAAGCATATCGTAAATCTTATTCCGATCCTTTGTCTCGTACATCAGGAGCGACCGGAGCATCACCTCCGCCTCGCGCATCTTTCCTTCCCGGATCGACATATGTGCGAGGACCAGCTTCACCTCTGCCGAAACTGCCTGTCCGTGAGCAAGCTCCATAAGAAGCGTTCTCGCCTCATCCGGTCTCTGCCGCTCCGCCAGCGTATCGGCAAGGCCGAAAACGGCTTTCTTTCTGTCTCCCGTGGAAAGCTGGGTGCCAAGGGCCCTTTTGTAGGTTTCCTCCGCATGCGAATAAAATTCCATTTCCCGGAACTGGTCGGCAATAAAGATCATGGTCCTTCCGACAGTCCTTCTGTCACCGAGAACCCTGGTAAAATCCTCTGCCGCCTTACCGGTCTCCTGCAGCTCGCGGAAACACATGCCGCGGGTCACCAGATAAAGCGCATCCGGCCTGCGTTCGATCTGACGGGTCAGATGTTCCACTGCTTCGGGAAAGCGGTGCATCTTACACAGAAGCACCCCCATGAGTCCCCGGATCCGTTCATGCCGGGGATTCAGCTTTTCCGCCTCCTGATAAGCCTGAACTGCCTTATGGGGATCCCGGAGTCCCTCCAGAAGCTCCCCTTTCAGGATATAGAATTCCTCCGGATCCTGCATATCGCAGGTCTCCGGCGTTTTGGCCAGCGTTTCCTTTTCCAGAAGGAGCCGGAAGGCCTCGGTCAGTTTATTCTCTTCCTTTGCCATGAGTGCCCGGTAATATGCGCAGGTCACGCTGGGAATACCGATTCCCTCATACCGATCCAACACCTCATTGGCAAATTTATACTTCTTTGTCAGAATATATACCCGGGCCATCACTTCGTAGGGATCGACCATGTACGGGTAGATTTCCATAGCCTGGGAAGCATAGAAAAGCGCTTCCTCCATCATGCCCCGCTTCAGCGCACATTTCGCCTGAAACAGCGTTCCGGTATAGCTGATCCGTTTCCGGGCGATCATCTCCCGGCAAAGCCGGATACAGCCAAGGTAATCGTCCTGCCGGTACAGAAGCTCAATCCGGCTCTCATACCAGGCATCCACGTCGTCCGGATCCTCTCCGGTGGAAAGCTCCAGATACCGCTGGGACTCGGAAAGATTCCCTGCTGCAAGATGTGCCATTCCGAGAAGCAGTAGGACATGGTTTCTTTTTTTCTTTTTTTCCGCGTTTTCAGGCGTGTCGGGCAGATCGTCGATCACCCGAAGCCAGGTTTCAAACGCCAGGATGGCATCCCGCTCCCGATGAATGGACAGATGGCAGCGACCCATATAATTCAAATATTCCGTCAGCTCTTCATCTGACGGATGATAACTTGAGAAGACCTCGATGGCCTCATGAAACATCCTCGCCTGGTAATACGCCTTCCCCAGCTCCATCCGAACGGATGTGTCCTCCGGATTCTGTTCCATATCCATCTTCAGCTTTTCCGCCAGCGCCTTTGTGGTCGTGGCCAGCTGTGTCCGGATATAAATATCGTACGGATGCTTCCGGATCTCGCTGATGAGCCTTTCCCTCGCCTCCGTGAAACGCCCCTCCTCCGTCTCCGCCTTTGCTATCCGGAGAATCACGGAGGAATCCGCCGGCCGAACGGTAAGGCAGGTATCGAGATACCGGTACATTTCTTTCCGACGCCCGAGAAGCTGCATCACATCCGCCCTGAGAAGAAAGGCATCAAAAAACGGATAGGCGCGCGCCAGCTTTGCCGAAAGCGTTTCCGCCTCCCGGAAACGGCTTTTCTGGAGAAGATGCCGCGCATACTGCTCATCCAGTCCGGGATACTGAATATCGATTTTTTGAAACTCCTTAAATAAAACGGTCTGTTTTTCCGTATCGCCCTTCAGCACTGCCCGGCGCAGCTCGAGAAAACGTTTTACAAAGTCGTCATAGTCCGCATTCTCCGGTCCGCGGATCAGACCGAATTCAATCTGGTCTTCCCGCATCAGCCTGCGTTCAAAATACTGAAAAAAGGAAAGCGGAATCCGGTCGGACAGTTCATCCGCCCGCTCCGTCAGTGCATATCGCCTGTTCAAAAGCTCGAGTACACTGCGGGGAACGACCGGGTTCGCCAGAAGCTTTTCGAGGATGATCAGCATGCCGTCATCCGATGTATCGAGCATCGTAAAATAATCCGAATCCAGAAGGGTCTGCCATTTTTCCGGAGAAATCCGGTCAAAAAAGCTTCCGTAGAGTGTTTCCACCGCACGGACTGCCGTTTCCCGTTCCGGTTGGGATTTCGGCTCCGGTCCGGTCTCCGGCACATCCTCTTCGCCGCGAAGCGCCTTTTCATATGCTTCGCGAAGCTCCATAAACCCCTCCGGGTCATCCTCCGGATGCACCTCCCGAAGGCGGCTCCTATAAGCCCGGCGGATTTCGGCCCGGTCAGTGGTCTTTGAAATTTTCAGTATATTCCAGATATCCATGCCGAACTCATTTCATCTCCGGTAGGCTGTCCGCAAACTCGTTTCACTGAGCTTCCGGCCTCCGCATTTACCGGAATTTTGTCAGCCTCAGTCGTCGAAGAATCCAGGCCGCCCGGGCACTGCGATGCATGTCCGGGCACCTGCCACATCTCAATATTACCGCATCAGGCCTTCCAGTGTTCTCCGGATTGCCTTCATGAAATCTTCCGTATTCAACGCTTTTACATCGGTAAGGCTGGTAATGAGAGCCAGATCCCTGGTCATCTCGCCGCCTTCAATGGTATCGATGGTTGCCTTCTCCAGTTTATCCGCGAAAGCCATCAGCTCCGGCAGATTGTCCAGCTCGCCGCGCTTCCGGAGCGCGCCGGTCCATGCAAAGATGGTTGCAACCGGATTGGTCGATGTTTCTTCATGGTTCAGGTACTTATAGTAATGACGCTGTACGGTTCCGTGAGCCGCTTCATACTCATAGTAGCCCTTCGGGGAAACCAGAACGGAAGTCATCATCGCCAGTGAACCGAATGCACTGGAAAGCATGTCGCTCATCACGTCGCCGTCATAGTTTTTGCAGGCCCAGATAAAGCCGCCCTTGGACTTCATAACGCGAGCAACCGCATCATCGATCAGCGTATAGAAATAGGTGATGCCGGCCGCTTCGAATTTCTCTTTAAATTCGTTATCGTAAATCTCCTGGAAAATATCCTTAAAGGTATGGTCATACTTCTTGGAGATGGTATCCTTTGTCGCAAACCAAAGTTCCTGCTTTGTATCCAGTGCATAGGTAAAGCAGCTGCGGGCAAAGCTGGCGATGCTGTCAGAAAGGTTATGCATGCCCTGCACCACGCCGGGGCTTTTGAATTCATGGACCAGAACACTCTCTGTGCTTCCGTCCTCAGCCGTGTAAACCAGCTCAACCTTGCCGGCACCCGGAATTTTCATTTCACTTGCTTTATAGACATCGCCGTAAGCATGACGTGCGATCGTAATCGGCTTTTCCCAGTTTTTGACACAGGGATCGATACCCTTCACCTGAATCGGTGCACGGAAAACGGTTCCGTCCAGAATGGCACGGATGGTACCGTTCGGACTCTTCCACATCTCCTTCAGGTTATACTCCTCCACGCGCGCCGCATTCGGTGTGATGGTGGCACATTTTACGGCAACCTTATATTTCTCCGTCGCCTTCGCGCTGTCGATGGTGACCTGATCGTTCGTCTCGTTTCTATGCTCCAAACCAAGGTCATAATACTCGGTTTTCAGGTCGATGAAGGGGAGCAGCAGCTCGTCCTTGATCATCTTCCACAGGATGCGGGTCATCTCATCGCCGTCCATCTCCACGAGAGGGGTTGTCATTACTATCTTACTCATGTCGTCCTCCTTCTTTCTCATATGGCAAGAAACGCCATACTAAATAAAACTTAAAACTTAGTTACATCTCCCCAAATACACTATATTTTTTTGCAGAGGTTCGCGCGAGTAAACCTGTTCGTGACACTGCTCTCGCACGACCACGGGTTACCCCTAGCGGCCGCTTCGCAAAAAACGCTACGCTCGCTAAACTCTCACTTCGCGTCCATAGAACGGACGCTCGTGAATCGTTAAGCGCCGCACGCGCACAATTCGAAGAATTGTGTGTCCGCCAAAGGCAGATGCGTTCTGCGAAGCAGAACCAAGACTTGCATTGCAAGTCTTGCAAATCGCGAAGCGATTTGGCACAAAGACCCGTGACGGTCCCTCACAGGCTTACTCGCACTCACCCTGCCTAAAATATGTAATTTACAAGGATTCCAGAAGTTTTTTCAACACCTTCGTTACTCCATATTCGGAAAGTGGCGGCGCCACATGCTTTGCCGCCTGCTTCACTTCTTCCCTTGCACTGCCGATGGCGTAGCTTTCCCCTGCCGCGGCCAGAAGCCCCAGATCGTTGATATTGTCGCCGAAGGCCATGGTCTCTTCGGGAGAGATTCCCAGCCGCTCCTGCAGTTTTCTGAGAGAGCTTCCCTTATCCGCGTCGGGATTCACAATATCCTGCCACATGGTTCCCGCAGAGGCAATCTTAAACATGTCCTGCCACTTGGGCAGAAACCACTTTTTCACCTCTTCTTCCACGGTATCCTTCTTGTAGATGGAAAGCTTCACAATGTCATCCCTGAGATTTTCCTCGAAGTCTCCCACTACGCGGATGTTAAACTTATAGGAATCCCTGAGCCAGTAAAACATCTCACCGTAGTCTTCGCAGTAGGCCCAGTCCCTTCCGCAGAGCATGATATCGCACCCGGGAAGCTTTTTTACATCCCGGATCATTTCGAAAAGAGGTTTTCTTCCGATCACGTTCATGGAGATGATCTCCCGGGGTCCCCGGAGAATGCTTCCATTATCCGTGATATAATAAATATCCTCCCAGACCGGCTGAAAAAGCCGCGCCATGCTGATAAACTGTCTTCCGCTGGCTCCTGCAAACACAATGCCTTTTTCGGAGAGCGCTTTGATCACCTTCAGCATTTCCGGGTCGATCTTATCTGTACCATCCGGCACCAGTGTACCGTCAATATCGCTGGCGATTAACCTGATCACTTCCCTTATTCCTCCCTGTTTCTCTGAAAAGCCAACTTAGATTATAACCCAAAGTTCACTTCCGGGCAAGTCCCGGCCTGTCTTCCTTGACCTTTCCCCTGTCTTTTTGTAAAATGTTAAAAACCCTGCTTTTCAGCATGACCGGAGACAGCAATGAACAAAAAGCGTATTATTATTCATATCCTCTCCTGCATACTCCTTCTCCTCCCCCTCCTTCTCACAGGCTGCGGCGAGGAACCCCGGAACACCTATCCCGCAGGTGCTTCGCGAAATGAGAGCAGCAGGCTGCTGGCGGTGAGGGCACTTCCCGAAAACCCAGCTATTATGGATTACAGCGATATACCGGAAAAGGAAGGACTGAATGCCACAGATGCCCTTCTTCTGGACGAGAGTCACCTGCTGCTTGCCTGCTATGAAAATAACGAAAGCAGCTTTTCCGGAAAGGTAGTGGAAATCGACCTGTCCACCGGCTCAGCCTCTGTCCGGGGCAGTTCGTTTCTGATCCGGGAAAAAACGGCTGAAACAGGTCCCAGCGGCGCCCCCCTGATCAGATTTTTATCTGCGTCGCCTCTGGTTCTGTATATAGAAAACGGTTCAAATCTGTATATGCCGGAGGAGGATGTGTCCGTGGCGGAACTGCCGGAAGGCATCACACCCGACCGGTGCGTGGTCTGCGGCAGCCGGATCTTTGCCTCCAGCTGGAACGGCTTCCTTTATGAATATCTGGAGGACAGATTCGAGCAGGTCTGGACTCTTCCTCTGGGCTTCAGCGGTCTCTATCCCGCAGCGTATTCCGATGATTCTTCCCTTCTGTTCCATGTTTTCCGGGACAGCACCTATGATCTGGATTACTATCTCCTGCTGGATATCCGGGACTGGAGCGAAAGCTACTATACCGAACCTCCCGGTACAAACTGGTACCAGGCCTCACAGGATAGCTGTCTCATCAGTATCAGCCCGAACCTTGATGATTATTCCGCCGTCCTTCTGAACGCGGAAGAAAAGGAAAAACGCGAGCTGCGCATTCCCGTCAAAAGAGAGAATAACCGCTGGTTTACCTGTTCCCGCGTTCCTCTTTGCGGGGATACGCTTGTGGTATACTCCATAGACCAGGACAGCCTGATCGAGTACCTGTTTCTGGCGGACTGCTCTGCGATCACCCCGGCGCACTGGGATCCTCCGGAGCAGACTCCCTACGAGCCTCCGGTCATTACTGTGGATGGTACGAATGAAAGAGTAAAAGCGTTTTATGAAAAATACGGCGTCCGCATCATCTATGGAGAAGACACGCAGGATTCCCTCTGGGGTTACAAGCTGACTCCCACCGACGATCCGTCAAAGGTTTCCTCCGCTCTGGATGTGCTCGAAGAAGCTTTTGCCCTTTATCCGGACAGCTTTTTCCGGGATCTTTCCAGGGATTTTGTGCGGGAGATCATCATCTACCTCACCGGTCCCCTTACGCCGGAGGATCCCTCCGTCAATATTTCCAACGCCGCAGCTGTCACCACCACTACCGGCGGAGTATCCTATATGGCGTATGATATTGACTCCTACAGCCTTACAGCAGGCACCGTTGTACATGAGATTTCCCACATAGTGGATGTACGGGTCAACGCCAGCGATTACGCTTTTGAAGATGAATGGGATGCGTTCAACCCGGAAGCGTTTGATTATTATTTTGCTTACGTTGATGAAAACGGAGAAATGATCGAGTTCTCCGCTGACTATACCTTTACCTCCCTTTCGGCCGAAGCCCAAAGCGATCATGAGAGTGTTTATATGATCGACTCCTATTCCAAGACCTATCCCACCGAGGACAGAGCCCGGTTATGGGAGTACCTGATGTCGGATCCGGAGGGCGCCCCCTTCTACTACGATTCCGACGCCATACAGGGAAAGCTTTCCCTGTACTTCAGAGAAATCCGGGAATGCATGGACAGCTCCGAATGGCCGGCGGAAACAGAATGGGAAAAACGCCTCCGCGAGGCAGATGAATAAAGAAAGAAGGAAAACTATGGTTCGCTATACCGTAAAAAAACGTAAAAAAACAAGACTGACTCTCCGGATCCTCGGATTCTTCCTTGCCGGTTTCTTCGGAGGCATGATCGCCCTGTTCTTCATGGGTAAATATCATGGCCACTATATCGCTCTGGTCTTTTTCATGCTGCTGACCCTGTATGGGATCGCGCTCATCGCCCACACCTTTTCCAAAACCGCTTATGATATCACCTATGAATTTGATGTGGATGACTTTACGATCAAGAGCTGGCGGGGCGACAAGACCTATCCGTATAACGTGATCCGGGACCTTAACCATATCGTTCCGGAAAACGAGAATATTTACAGCATCATCCACTTTTATATCGGAAAGGAAAACTACCTTCTTCCCTTCTCCTACCGGAAAGAGTTGGCCGACCAGATGTATATCTTCTTAAATGAGCGGGTGACCAGCGCGATCCTGGGCGAAGACCTCCGTCCTCCGAAGAAACCGGAGAAGGATGCAGTCGTGGACGGAGAAGCCGTTGTGAAAGAGAGTACGGAAGAAGCTGTAAAGCAGAGCATGAATGAAACTGTAAAATAGAGTAGGAAAAAAATAAGAATGGATAAAACGAGACTTGCCCCTCTTCTCACTGAGGGGCTTCTTCAGGAATTATATACAGAGGAAACCGTGACCTCCACCAATACACTGGTGAAGGAGCTTTTCCGGGCCGGGAAACGCGGCCCCCTTCTTTATGTGGCCGAGGTGCAGACCGCCGGCCGCGGCCGTCTGGGCCGTATCTGGAATTCTCCCGGAGAAAGCGGTATCTGGATGTCCCTCCTGTATACCATGCCCCCGGCGAACCTTTCCTCCCTTACCCTTGCCGCGGCTGTTGCTGTCACACGAGCAGTCCGGAAGGTATACCCCATGCTTCAACCCATGATCAAATGGCCGAACGATATTCTGCTGCCCGTCGGCAGAAATCCGAATCCGCAGCTTTCCGCCGCTCCGATATCCGGAAACGGCAAAGCCGGAATAAAACCGGAAGACAGCTCCCGGACTGCTGCGGTATATAAAAAGTTCTGCGGCATCCTGACGGAGGCAACCTCCTTCGGGCCGGAAACCGGTATCATCTTCGGCATCGGCATCAACTGTACTCCATCGGCTTATCCGCCGGAGCTCGCCGGG
>Ga0310691_10006738_pt1 | contig 12186 bp, 7 predicted proteins | sample 176DNAGHGlowgp2_FD_203887 | JGI IMG/M metagenome (GOLD analysis project Ga0310691, IMG submission 203887) | Sheep rumen microbial communities from Palmerston North, Manawatu-Wanganui, New Zealand - 1766 DNA GHGlow gp2 (v2) (version 2) | ecosystem: Host-associated > Mammals > Digestive system >... | reverse complement strand
AGGGACTGGCTAGGTGGGCACGCACAATGTCATCGGCCAGCCAGCCGGGCAGGGGATGAGGAGCAGCATCATTGTGCCACAGCGAGGTGTTGTAATACTCCTGGGTGCGGTCCCAGTCCTCGTCCCACCACTGCCTCAGGGTGGGCATGTCGTGAGTCGAAATCGTGGCTACACTGCGGTAAGGATTGGCGTTCAGGTTGCCGAACTTGATGTGATTGTCCTTGGGCATCGACTGGATTTCGAGGCTCAGGATGCGCAACTCGTTCATTACCCAAGCCACGCAGTCGGGTACCATGCCGAGGTCCTCGGCACACACGAGCATGCGGGTGGCCTGCACCAGTTTGGGCAGCTTCTTCATCGCCTCGTGATACCAGAAGTCATTGTTGCGGTGATAGAAGTACTCGTTGTAGAGCTTGTTGAAGGCGGCCTTGTCGCCCTCGTAGAGCGTCTCGTAGATGAAGTCGAACTGGACCGAGATGCGCGGGTGATACAAGGCGGGATTCTTGCGGTCACGCACAAACAGCACATCGCTGATGAGGGCATACAGGCCGTCGCGCAGCCAGATGTCCTCCTCGCTGGTCTTGCCCTGGAATGCGGCCTCTACCTTGCGCTGGGTGTCATACTCGGGCTTCATGCGGTAGATGTCGTCATGCACGCGCTCCACATATTTCTCGCGAACGGTGTCGGCCAGACGGCCGAAGATGCGGTCGAGCACCCAGTCGGCAATGAACGGCTCGGTCATCAGTTTTTCCTGGAAGTTCAAGCCGTAGCTGCGTATCTCCTGGGCACTCATGCCCTGAGAGGGAGAGAATTGTCCCAACAGGCCATGAACAGCATTGATGGGAATTTCCCAGATGCGGAAGAAGCCCAGCACGTGGTCGATGCGGTAGGCGTCGAAGTACTGTGCCATCTTGCGGAAGCGCTTTACCCACCACTGGCAACCGTCGGCAAGCATCACGTCCCAGTTATAGGTCGGGAAGCCCCAGTTCTGGCCGTTGGTCGAGAATGCATCGGGCGGGGCACCGGCCTGTCCGTTGAGGTTGAAGTACTTGGGCTCTACCCAGGCCTCTACACTGTCGCGGCTGATGCCGATGGGAATGTCACCCTTGAGGATGACGTGCTTGCTCTGGGCATACTCGTGGGCTCCTCTCATCTGCTTGTCAAGATAGTATTGCACATAGTACCACAAGCTGGCTTCTTTATAAGCCTTGGTGCGGGGATTGGCCATGGCGGCGCGTTCCTCGGCGCTGAAGGTGTGGTGGTCGGGCCAGCGAGAGAAGGTGGCGGTGCCGTACTGGTCGCGGTAGTGGCTGAAGGCGGCATAGGGTACCAGCCAATCCTGATTGGCGTCAAAGAAAGCCTTGAACTCTTCGCTCTTGAGCACTTGCGCCCCTTCCTGCTCGAACAACAGTTTGATATACTCGCGCTTGGCGTTGTTCACGCGCTCATAGTCTATCTGGGGCAGGGCATTCAACTCCTTGCGCAGTTTCTCAAACTCGGCGGCGCGTTTCTTGTCGGCGAGTTTGGGCAGCTGGCGCAGGTCCATGTACTGCGGATGCAGGGCATAGATGCTGATGCTATTATAGGGGTAGCTGTCACTCCAGGTGTGGGTGATGGTGGTGTCGTTGATGGGCAGTACCTGCAGGGCACGTTGTCCAGTGTCGGCCACCCAGTCTACCATGGCCTTGAGGTCGCCGAAGTCGCCCACGCCGAAGCTGCCCTCGCTGCGCAGCGAGAAAATGGGCACCACGGTGCCAGCCAACTTGACGGGATAGAGCGGGAAATAAGCCTGCTGCAGCTCATAGATGATGTGTTCGCCCTCCTTGAGCACCGGCAGCAGCACAGTGCGGTTGTCACCGGTTTCCCAGATGGCGGCTTTGCCCTTGCCGCCTAGAATGACAAACTTAAATTCGACAAAAGCCTTCTTGAATGCGGCACCGTCCAGCGAGATCATCCACTCGTTGTGGTTGTGCTCGGTCATCTTGAGCGCCTTGCTCTCGTCCCAGTCACCCAGTGTGGGTTCGTTGCCCACCAGTGCCAGCGTCTCGCCGGTGCGCAGCTGCGGAGCGCGCACCTTGAGTTGAACGATGGTGGCATACCTGCACTTGGCAGGCTTCTGGAGCTGACGCAAGGCCACACAGTCGGTGAAGGCCGAACTGTACAGGTAGCTGTCGTCGGGCATGTCGTTCCAGTGATCGTAGGTGATATAGCGGTTGGCCTTGGAAGCATTCAGGTCCAGGCGGTGAGGCACGACTGTCCACTCGTGGCGCGATGGCTTGCCGTCGCGCTCCACGCTGTAGTAGTAGTCAATCTGCCCGGCCTTGGCCGAGAATTCCAGATCACATTTCCATATTTTGTCGCTGGCAGGCTTCATGACGTGGCTGACCACGTCGCCGCTGGTGTTATCCAGAATATTGAGTACCAGGTTCTCACCGTAGATGGTGCTGTACTCGATGTTGAATCTTACTTTCATATTCTTCAGTATTAAGTTTTTCAGTCTTTGTGTTTTTTATCCTCGATGATGAATACACAGAGGGCTCCCGCCACGAGCAGGGCGCCTGCCAGCAGGAGCATGTTGCCATTGGACTCGGGTATGAGTTTGCCTCCAACCACGTTATACAGTGTCTCGCTGAGTGAAGCGGCCACAATCTGCGGGAGGCAGATCGAGCAGTTGAAGATACCGAGAACCGTGCCCATGCGCTTACTGCCTTCAAATGCGTTGGTAACAAGCGTAAAGGGATAGGCCAGCATGGCAGCCCAGGCAAATCCAATGAGGAAATACGGCACAAACAGCATGTACTGGTTGTGGACATAGGGAACCCAGGCAAAGCCTGCGGCACCAATCAGCAGTGAAACTATATATCCAACCTTAATGTTCTTGAACTTGGGCAAAACAATGGCCCACAGAATACTGCCTACCGACTGAACTGCAAATACAATTCCCACCCAGTTGCGGGCGTCCTGAAAACCTTTGCTTGCAGCATCAAGAGTGCCCCATACGTTGTGTGAGATGGTTGCATTGGTGTAGGTCCACATGTAGGTGAAGGCAATCCAGCAGAAGAATTGCACGGCAGCCACTTCAATAAATACTCTGATAGCTTTCTTGGAGTGACTATTGCCAGCGGATGCCTGCGTAGTGTTTTCCTCGATTAAAGCCGCCTCGCGGAATTCCTTCATCTGCTGCGGGTCGTATTCTTTAACATTGAAGAAAGTGTAAAGAACGCATACAACCATGATGGCCGCACCGATGTAGAAAGACCATTTAACCGAATCGGGGATTACGCCGGGGGCTGCGACATTAGCAATGCCAATGGCCGCTAAGACAAAAGGAGCGATGTTGCCAACAAACGAGCCAGCGTTGCAAAGCAGACTCTGAATAGAGTAGGCCTTGGCCTTCTGCTTCTCGTTGACCATGTCGCCCACCATCATCTTGAAAGGCTGCATCGCCATGTTGATGCTCGTGTCAAGTAACATGAACATGATAACGCAGAAGAACACTGCGTTAGCGGCTAAACCCAGATTACCTGAATTCGGAAGGAAGGTCATCACAAGTATTGCGATCAAAGTTCCTACAATGAGCCAAGGCAGTCGTCTGCCGAAGCGGTTCCAAGTCTTGTCACTGAACATGCCAACAAGAGGCTGCACGATCATGCCCATCAGAGGGGGCACAATCCAAAAGTAACCAATCTTGTCAAGATCAACACCCAGGGTCGAGAAAATGCCACTGATGTTGGCTTGCTGGAGCGCAAAGGCAATCTGCACCCCAAAGAATCCAAAGCTGATGTTCCACAGTTGGTTGAATTTCAAATCCGGTTTAGTCTTCATAATTGTTGCTTGATTATGTGTTAAGTAATAATTTCTAAGTAATGATTGATTTTCACCTACAAATATAACGGATAGAGTAATATTTACTAATAAATAATGTGGATTGATTGAATAAAAAACAATGCAACCGATTGCATAGCACGGGGATGTTTGGTGGTGTGAGGGAAAATGTCTACCTTTGCAGGCTGGAATAAAACAAAAACAAGATATATAGACTATGTCATTACAATGTGGAATCGTGGGGTTGCCCAATGTGGGCAAGTCAACCCTGTTCAACTGCTTGTCGAATGCCAAGGCGCAGTCGGCCAATTTTCCTTTCTGCACCATCGAGCCCAACGTGGGCGTCATCACCGTGCCCGATGAGCGCCTCAACGAGCTGGCCAAGCTCGTGAACCCTGCGCGCATCGTGCCCACCACCGTCGAGATCGTTGATATTGCGGGTCTGGTCAAGGGCGCCAGCCGCGGCGAGGGCCTGGGCAACAAGTTCCTGGGCAACATCCGTGAGACCGATGCCATCATCCACGTGCTGCGCTGCTTTGACGACGACAATGTGACCCATGTCGATGGCACCGTGGATCCCGTGCGCGACAAGGAGGTCATTGACCTGGAACTGCAGTTGCGTGACCTCGAGACCATCGAGAGCCGCATCAACCGGGTGCAGAAACAGGCCCAGACCGGCGGCGACCGTGAGGCCAAGGTGCAGTACGAGGTGCTCAAGCGCTACAAGGAGGCCCTGGAGCAGGGTCACAGCGCACGCACCGTGGAACTGCTCAACAAGGACGAGGAGAAAATCGCCCACGAACTGTTCCTGCTGACCAACAAGCCGGTGATGTACGTCTGCAACGTCGATGACAAGAGCGTGGTCAACGGCAATGCCTATGTCGATGCCGTGCGCGAGGCCGTCAAGGACGAGGATGCCCAGATTCTGGTTGTCGCCGCCCAGACCGAGAGCGAGATTGCCGAGCTCGAGGACTATGAGGAGCGCCAGATGTTCCTTGCCGAAATCGGTCTTGAGGAGAGTGGTGTGAACCGCATCATCAAGTCGGCCTATGCTCTGTTGAACCTCGAGACCTTCCTGACCGCCGGCCCCAAGGAGGTGCGCGCATGGACTTACCGTCGCGGCAGCAAGGCGCCGCAGTGTGCCGGTGTCATCCACAGCGACTTTGAGCGTGGCTTCATCCGTGCCGAAATCATCAAGTATGACGACTACATCCACTACGGCAGCGAGGCCGCTGTCAGGGAGGCCGGCAAACTGCACATCGAGGGCAAGGAGTACGTCATGCAGGACGGCGACATCGTGGTCTTCCGCTTTAATGTGTGATTATAGTCTCAACTAACAACTAACAACTAACAACTTAAAACTTAACTAGCCTCTTCTAGACTCTAGTTGATTCTTAATTTATGGCAAGGCGAGTACTTCTGGTCAATAAGTTCTATTATCCTCGTGGCGGCGACTGTGTCGTTGTCCTCAATACCGAGGCTCTGCTCCGTGACAGCGGTGTGGAGGCCGAGGTGTTTGCCATGAAGTACCCCGAGAACTTGCCCGCCCGTTACCAGGACAGTTTCGCCAGCGAGGTGAACTTTGGCGGTGGGGCAGGGGACAAGCTGCGTGCCCTCAGGCGCACGATAGGCTTCGACGACGTGGGACGGCACTTCCTGTCGGTGCTCGACGACTTCAAGCCCGACGTGGTGCACCTGCACAACATCCACAGCTACCTCTCGCCCGTCGTGGGTGAGCTGGCACATCGCCGCGGCATCCGCGTGGTGTGGACCCTGCACGACTACAAGCTGTTGTGCCCCCGCTATGACTGCTTGCTCGACGGCAAGCCCTGCGAGCAGTGTGTCACGGGCAACAAGAACGGTGTTCTCACCCACCGCTGCATGAAGGGGTCGCTGGCCGCTAGCGCCGTGGCCAAGATTGAAGCCGTCAAGTGGAACCGCCGTGTTCTTGAGAAAAATACCGACCTCTTTGTCTGCCCTAGCCGGTTTATGGCCCAGATGATGAAAAAAGGAGGATTTGACCCCGATAAAATGGTGGTGCTCAACAACTTCCTGGACCCCGTCAAGCTACAGCAGTACCAGACTGTTGACGCCTCGGGTCCGCGTGGCGGTTACTACTGCTATGTGGGGCGTCTCTCGCAGGAGAAGGGCGTTGCCCACTTGCTGGAGGTCGCTTCCCGCCTGCCTTACCACCTCAAGGTCGTTGGCGGCGGTCCGCTGGAAGCCGAGCTGCGTGACAAGTATGCGGGCTGCAGCAATATCGAATTTCTGGGTATGGTTGACGCTGCTGGGGTCACCCGTGTGTTGACAGGAGCACGGCTCAGCGTGATGCCTTCGCAGTGCTATGACAACAACCCGTTGAGTGTCGTCGAGTCGCTGTGTGCTGGCACTCCCGTTGTGGGTGCGCTCATCGGCGGTATCCCCGAACTCATCGACAACAATAGCGGAGCGACCTTCCTGCCGTTTGACAGTGAGGCGCTTGCTGCTGCCGTTACTGGAGCGATGCAGCGAGAGTGGAACCATGCCGAAATCGCCCGCCAGGCGCTCGCACGTTTCAGTCCCGAAGCACACTTGCAGGTGCTGATGCGTGATATTTACCGTATTTGACCAGTCACGTTGCGTTTTTTTATTACCTTTGCACAATATTTTATTATTACTCTAGTTAAAATATTGTAATAAGGCTTATTGACGATAGCAATGAAGAATGTGATACAGGGAAGTCTGATCACCACCTTCAGGTGCAATGCGCAGTGCAACATGTGCAACATCTGGAAGTTTCAGACAAGCCCTCAAGAAGAAATAGACGCCTCCTACTATGAGAGTCTGCCTGCGGGGTTGCGCATCAACATCACGGGCGGAGAGCCCACGTTGCGTCGTGATATCGATAAGATCTTTGAGATTCTTTATCCCAAGTCACGCCTGCTGGAGCTGAGTACCAATGGTTATAATACCGAGAAAATCGTTGAACTCGCCAACAAATATCCCAACATTCTCATTCGCGTGAGCGTTGAAGGCCTGCCCAAGATCAACGACGCCAAGCGAGGCATCAAGGACGGCTTTGACCACGCCCTGCGCACCATTCTGGAGCTGAAGAAGACCAAGTGCAAGAACATCGGCTTCTCGGTGGTCATTTCACCCGACAACTACAAGGACCTGCTCCACCTCTATGACCTGTGCGTTGCCCTCGATGTCGAGTTGGGCAACAGTGCGGTCCACAACTCGTGGTATTTCCACAAGGTGGATAACCAGATCGAGAGCGAGGAGGCACTGCGCCAGCACGAGCTCTTTGTCAAGGCACTGCTCACCAGCAAGCGCCGCCACCTCAAGGATCGCCTCAAGGACTATGGCCGTGCCTACTTCAACCGCTCGATCCACCGCCGCCTGCGTGGCGACACCGACGAGTATCGTCCGCCCTGCGGCGCCTTGAGCGACTTCTTCTTCATCGACCCCTGGGGTAATGTCACCCCATGCAACGGTAGCGGTGAGGAGTGGATTATGGGCAACATCAAGGAAGACACCTTCGAGAACATCATGGCCAGTGACAAAGCCAAGGCTGCCATGGAAAAAGTGCGCAACTGCAAGCGCAACTGCACCTTCATCGTCACCGAGCGCCACGACATGGTGCGCCGTCCCTGGGTACCCATCATGTGGGTACTCAAGAACAAGTGGCGCATCCGCAAGGGCCAGGACCTCAGCTGGGACTAATTCAGTCAACAGCTAACTATTAACTATTAACTGTTAACTATGAATACGGTAGCGGTGATCGGTACGCGCGGTTTCCCGGGCATTCAGGGCGGCGTTGAAGTTCACAGCTATCATCTTTATACCCACATGGAGGACGTCCATGTGCGCCTCTACCGCCGTCGGGCTTATTTGACCGAGCAGTCGGCCAGAACTTTTCCCAACATCGAGTACATTGACCTGCCTTCGACACGTGTCAAGGGCTTTGAGGCAGTGTGGCACACGCTGCTGAGCGTGCTGCACATCATGGTACATCGTCCCGACGTGGTCCACATCCACAATATCGGGCCCGGCATGTTCGCCCCGGTGTTGCGCCTGTTAGGCTTGCCCGTGGTGCTCACCTATCACAGCCCAAACTACGAGCACAGCAAGTGGAACGCACCCGCCCGCTGGCTGTTGCGCCAGTGCGAGAGGCTCTCGTTACGGTTCAGTAACCGAGTCATCTTTGTCAACCGTCACCAGATGGAGAAGTGCGGTGCCCTCGATAAGAGTGTCTTTATCCCCAACGGCATCGACCCTGTGACCCGGAGCGAATCAACCTCATTCCTTGAGAAACACGGTATCCGCCAGGGCGAATACCTGCTTGCCGTGGGGCGTCTCACGCCCGAGAAGGGTCTGGAATACCTTGTTGAGGCAGCCAACCGCTTGTCCCAGGTCTGTCAAGTCGTCATTGCAGGTGCCAGCGACCACGATACCGCCTACCGCGATATGTTGGAGCGCCTGGATACGGGCAAAAAAGTCATTTTTACAGGATTCACTACAGGTGAGGACTTGCGCCAGCTCTATAGCCACGCCCGTGGCTTCGTGCTGCCGTCGGTCAACGAAGGCTTCCCCATGGTGATGCTCGAGGCGATGGCCTATGGGCTGCCCATCGTGTGCAGCGACATCCCTGGCACGCGTCAGGTGGAATTACCCGAACAGGACTATTTCATGGTTAAGAATGTGGATTCGCTGTGCGGGGCTATCATCCGTCTGCTTGAAAGTCCTAGTGTGCCACAGCGCTATGATCTTGAACAGTACGACTGGAAAACCATCGCTGCCGCCACTCGCCAGCAGCTATTCCCTTGAAAATTTACAAATACTGTCTGGTAAAGATTCTTCAATAATCTGGTTGCGGCACTACCAGTCAACCATTTATGATTAATTCACCAGAGTGAGGCTTGCTTGAGAGGCCCCACTAGCCCTCAAAGACACCATCGGCATTTGGCCAGGCTGCTTATGCGGGTCTTCCCTGAGTTTTACCGGACGGTAATCACAATCACCGATGGATTTCGTGACCATCGGGGTTAACACTTGGTGTGAATCCCCATTGCGATTGTAGCCACGCGACCTTGCGGTGGAAACTGGGACGTCCGTAGTGCTCGAGACGGTAAGGAAGGTTGTAATTGCCTTGGTATTGGGGCCATCGTGCGTAGTCATAATTGCCCGCACCCCCAATCTTGCTGATAAAAGCGTCGAGATAAGGGTCGATGGTGGGGTAAATGTCCTCATAGAAATGCCTCCAGTACAGCCTGACCTTTAATTGGAATCTGGGAAACTTGGCAATTTCGCCTATCCACCTTGAATACCAGTTGGAGGGCACGTTCTGGTAGATGAAGTAATCAAGTTGGTTATCACCTTTGGAGTCAAAATAGGAATGATCGCAGTCCCAAATCGGGCCAAAGACCAACTTGGTGCTGTCGCCGCGGTTCTTGTGCATATAGCAACTGCCATAGAATGCCTCCAGGTTGTGAGCGATTTCCTGAACAATGTAGTAGATGGCAAGCGAGTCGATGTCGATATATTTTTCCCACAGGCAACTCGACTTGTTGATGGAATAGATGGCCGCATTGGTTTCTGTGAGAAAACGGGTGATATACTCCCGCTGCTGGACACTCAATTGCTCCGGTGAATGTGACGTGACCCAGAAGGGTGTGCCGTTGCCCTCGACAAAGGTGATGTTGCCCGGCTCGATGTAGTTGTCGATTTCAAGCAGCCATCCCCCTGTGATGCTCGTGGAATCAGTTTCGTTATCTTCTTGCTCAGTGATGTTGACGCGGCCTGGCTCGACTCTGATTTTCTCGGCAAGGAAGTAAAGCCCGATGTACTGGCCGTTGAGTACGACTTCGACAGGCTCCATCTGCGGATTCCATGCCATGCCCATGCGGCGCCCTATTTCGTAGGGTAGCGTATTTTCAATCTGGCCCTGCCAGGAAAAGGCGTTGGCCAGTAGTACCCAGTGGCGGTTGGACGGCATCCCCAGCATCGGGCATTTCTCGCCCAGCTTGAGTCTGAACGGCTTCTTGTCACACTCCGACCACGTGTAGTTGCCGCGCCCCTTGATTTGCAATTTCTTGGGAAATCGGGACGAGCCGATGGAAGAGTAACCGTCGAGACCCATGGCGTCGAGCCACCAGCTAGCATCCAAATACGCTTCCTTGCTGACGATGTTGCGATGCCCCCCGGTGTTGATAAAAAGCACGGGCAGTGTGCCGGAATAAGTGGGCATGGGTGGCAATTCGTGCCCGAAGATAGCGCCAACAACGAGATTGACATCGGCTATGGTAATCTCCTGGTCGCCATTGATGTCGGCTGCATAACTATATAAAGAGTGATATCGGGCCCCCGACATCACCGAGTCGACCAGTGCGTTGACATCGGCGATGGTCACCTCCCAGTCACAGTTCACGTCACCGCGTGGCCGCAGGCCGCTTTGGGCATTCACCATCATGGAGAATGCGCCCAACAGCCACAGTACAGATATGACTAACTGGTATCTCATGGTTACCCTAGGGGAATAGGTATCTTGCTTCTGCTTTATTAACGATTGTAAGGGCGTTTTATTGCCACGGCAGTCGCTTTTACCCATACTCCTACCATGTGTGACAAAAAGAACCGCCCCTTTTGTCACATGGAGTTGTGGTGGTAAAACTGGCGGGCAAAAGGAAAATTATTGTACCTTTGCACTTGACATCAGTAGCCACTGCTCTCATGATATATAATTCGATTAACTTCATAGTGCTGTTTCCGCTCATCTTCTTGCTGTACTACGCTATCCCGGCACGGTATGGCAAGACCCGGAATCTTTTCCTGCTGGCGGTGAGCTATCTGCTCTACCTGCAGTGGAAGCCGGTGTATGTGTTGGTACTGCTGGCAGTGACGGTGGTGACCTGGCTGGCAGCGTTGAAGTTGAGGGATGCCCGCTGGCCTAAGGTGGTAGTCACTGCCGGCGTGTTGCTGGCCTTGTCTCCTCTTGTGTTCTTCAAGTATTTCAATTTTATCAACGATAGTGTGGGACAGGCGTTATCGGCCATCGGCTTGCAGTTTCATCTGCCGGGCTTGAACTGGGCAATACCCATCGGTATCTCGTTTTTTACGTTCCAGGCGTTGGGCTACCTGTGGGACGTTTATTACAAGCGCCAGGAAGCCGAACGCGACTTCCTCACATATGCCTTGTTCGTTTCTTTTTTCCCCAGCATCCTGTCGGGTCCCATCAACAAGGCGTCGCTGGTCATCCCGCAACTCAAGCGCATGCGTCCCCGCTATGACCAGGCGGTCGTGACCGCAGGATTGCGGATGTTGCTGTGGGGCATGTTCATGAAGGTGGTCGTTGCCGACCGCGTGGCCCTGTATGTGGATACAGTAATGCCCAACTACATGAATTACAGCGGGCTGACGTGCCTGATGGCCAGTGTGTGCTACACCATCCAGATTTATGCCGACTTTGCGGGCTACTCGCTCATGGCCATCGGCGTGGGCAAGACGCTGGGCTTTGAGTTGACCGAAAACTTCCGCCGACCCTATTTTGCGGTCAGCGTGACCGACTTTTGGCACCGCTGGCACATTTCCCTGTCCACCTGGCTCAAGGATTACATCTACATCCCCATGGGCGGTAGCCGCTGTTCACGCTGGCGCAACTATTGGAACATCTTCGTGACCTTCCTGGTGAGCGGCATCTGGCACGGTGCCAACTGGACCTTTATTGCCTGGGGTTGCATGCACGGCATTTGCCAGATTATCGAGAAAATGCTCAATCAGCAGCGTTGCCGCTATGGCGTGGTGGGCAAGACGGTGAAGATTGTCATCACCTTTGCGGTGGTGAACTTCGCTTGGATATTCTTCCGCATGCCCTCGCTGGGCGACGCCTGCGCTGTGATCGGCAGGATATTTGATCCGTCGCTTGCCCATACTCTCTTCATGCCCACGGCGACTGATGCGGCGCTCATGGCGTTAGGTGTTGGTGTGTTGTTTGCCAAGGATTTCCTTGACGAGTTCTTCCCCAGCCGCTGCATGATGCTCGAGAACAAGCGTACCGTAGTGCGGTGGGCGGCCAGTGTCATTACCTTGGTGCTGATTCTGCTGTGCGGGGTATTCAGTGCCGACCAGTTTATCTATGCCAAATTCTGACGCCAATGAAACGACATTTCCTCAAAATAGCGGCCTTCCTGCTCATCGTTGCTGTGCTCGACGTGGCGACGGGGTGGGTGTTCTCGCGCTTGACGGGTTGTGCCCGTGGCGGTGATACCGCGCGCAACGAGTACATCTGCAACAAGACAAGCGAGGATATTCTCGTTTTCGGCTCATCCCGTGCCATCCATCATTATAATCCCCTCATCATAACCGACTCGCTGGGGCTGTCGT
>Ga0310691_10006736_pt1 | contig 12189 bp, 8 predicted proteins | sample 176DNAGHGlowgp2_FD_203887 | JGI IMG/M metagenome (GOLD analysis project Ga0310691, IMG submission 203887) | Sheep rumen microbial communities from Palmerston North, Manawatu-Wanganui, New Zealand - 1766 DNA GHGlow gp2 (v2) (version 2) | ecosystem: Host-associated > Mammals > Digestive system >... | reverse complement strand
ACTCGTCAACATGCTCCGCCATAGGCGAAGACGGGGTGATGGGGTAGATAGCAGCTACCTCCGAGAACATATAGCTCACGTGAGCCGCAGCCTCGTTACCATCACAGGTGATAAATTTCTTTTCTTTTGCCATTTGTTTAGTTTATTAAATAAATGAATTATTATCGTTATTTCGTTATTTCGTCAATAAAGGAACCCCAAGAGCCACAGGGGAATCTGGTTATCCTTTCCTATCTCGGTATTATAGCGCGCATAGATCGTGTCGGGCGCGTACCTTATTTTATTATTATTGTCTGCATCGCAGATGCGGAACTTCAGTTTGCCGTCAACCAGGAAGTAAGGCTCGCGGCCTGTCTGGTTCACCTTATGGTCTTTCCACAGCGAGTTCACGAAGAACGTCTCCATTGCCGTCTGCTTCTCCACATGGATGGGATAGATGGCATAGAGCAGGTTGGAGTTGTGGAGCATCACCTTCGAGGGTTTCTTGGGGAAGTCCTCGCCAACAGGATAGATCATATTCAAGAGGCGGGCATCGGTGAGGTACTTGATGTAATTCATCACCGTGGCACGACTGGTTTCTATGTCTTGTGCGAGTTTCGAGACGTTTGGCGCCTTGGGACCTTCCTCGGCCAACTCGTAGAACAGCTTCTTGATCTTGGGCAGGTACTTCAGCTCAATCTGCTTGATGAGCAGGATATCCACCTCCGTCATCATGTTCATCGTCTTCAACAGGTTCTCGCTATAGTTACGATGTTCCTGGAAGAAGGGATAGAAGCCATGATGGATATAGTCCTGGAAATAACGACGAGGCGACACGTTGGGCAGGATCTGCTTGATGATATGCTCGTGGTCGTGGAGAATCTCCTCCAGCGTATAGGGGCGGAAGTTATTGCCTGTCAACAAATTCAGGAACTCACGGAAAGAGAAGCCGCGCAGGTTGTAACTCTTGACGATGCCGTTCAGTTCCGGATTCTCGTCCTTAAGGCGCATCACACTGGAACCTGTAAAGACAATCTTCAGGCCAGGATACAGGTCATAACATTTGCGCAGCTCTTGCGACCAGTCGTCCTGCTTGAACACCTGGTCGATCAACAGCACACGGCCACCACGATGGTAGAAATCGCCTGCAAAGTCGGCAATGCCGCGGCCCTGAAAATAGAAGTTGTTCATGTTGACGTAAAGACATTGCTTGTCGTTTACATCATAGCGCTCTTTAGCATACTGCAACAGGAAGGTGGTCTTGCCAATGCCACGAGTACCCTTGATGCCAATCATGCGGTCGTTCCAGTCAATCTCATCCATGAGGGTGCGACGGACTGGCGCATTCACATGCTCCACCAGATACCGATGTGTCCTGAAAAAGGCTTCCATAACAACAGTTTGTTAAAAAACAGTTGCAAAGGTACTACATTTATTTCAAATTGCAAAGTAGAAATAGCAAAATCTTACTAAAAAAGCATATTTTTTAGTGGAAGGGCATTTTTATGCATGCTATTTCAAGTTTAGACGGCTGGCGACGAGAGAAGCTGGTCGATAGTGATTTCAGGATGACGCGCCATGCTGTCGGCGATATGCTTCACCTCGCTGCTGGTAAAAATGTTGTCGTTCATGGCTTTGTTGACAACATACTGGATGCGGGACATGTGGGCATCACGCAGAGGCAACGAGTCGCGCTCCTCGGCAGTCATGGGATAATGGCCCAGAAGATAGAAGCCAAGGCAGTCGGGCACAATATACTGTCGGGTCATCATGCTGCGCTGACGTTCGTTGTAGCCGTATTTCAAATAAACGGGATGATCCTTGCCAAGATATTTGTCGAGCGAGATGCCCACCATCGAGTCGCCCACCACAACGCTCTGGTCCAACGAGCCTATCTGGGTATAGATGCGAGGCACGCTGAGCGAAGGAATCATCTGCGTGAGGCGGCTGAAGGCTTCAGTAAACGACGTGTTCAGGTCGCTCACATCGTGATACTGTTCCTCTACGTCGAGCATCAGCGACTGTAAGGTGCTGTCTTGGAAGAAAAAGAGGAAGCGGGTGTTGATGTCAGCCTCGTCGACACGTCCCAGACCCAGAACATCCTCAATCAAGGTGCGGGTCTCAATGGGATAGGCGGTCTTCATTTGCTGCAAGGCCGAGAAATCGCCAGTCGTAAGAAACAAAAGCTCGGCACGGTCGAAGCGCTCGATGGCCACCTCTTCAATATCGGCATCATCGTCCTTGGACTGCATGTGCCACTGGCATCCCACGCAGACCAATAAGGCTATCAAAAGTATAGAATAGAGCTTTTGCACGCGACTTGAATGTTTTACTTTTGTTAAATACGGGTGCAAAATTACTAAAAATCCTTGAATTAACCAAATTTTAACCTAATTTTCTTAAACAAACACCTCTTTTTTTGTGTTTTTATTTACTTTTGTGAAAAAATAAGCCCACATGAAACGTTATTTCCTCACTTTATTAGTAGCATGGCCTCTGCTCAGCACGGCCCAGCAGACCATCAGCATCAGCGTGACAAATCCTACGAAAACGGAACGCACAGACCAGCCCGTAGTCATCGGGCTGTCACCATACGGCGAGGTACGTTCGGCACTGGTGACTGACAACGGTCAGGAGATAGCCTGTCAGCTGGATGACATAGACCTTGACGAGACCTTCGACGAGCTATGCTTCCTGGTTGACCTCAAGACCAAAGAGACCAAGACCTATCAAGTGACACTCCTGGCTGAGGGCGAGCCTCGTCCCTACCCTGCCCGTGTCTATGCCGAGATGCTGACACGCAACGACAAGGTGAAGGAAAAGAACAAACATGACAATTTCCTGCAGAGCATCACAGCGCGCGGCGACTGCGGAAACTCGTATAACCTGTTGCACCATCATGGCGTGGCCTTCGAGAGTGAGCTGAACGGCATCCGCATCTATTTTGACAAGCGACAGACACTGGACCTCTACGGTAAGTTCCACAAACGATTAGAGCTGCAGCAGACGCAGTTCTACACACAGCCTGACCAGAAAACTCAGGGCTATGGCGACGATGTGCTGTGGGTGGGCAACACCTTTGGACTTGGAACCCTACGCGGCTGGAATGGCGAAGAGCCTACGATGATTGACCCTGTGAAGAGTCGCACACAGCGCATCATCTCCTATGGTCCGCTGCGTACCATCGTCGAGGTGATAGACCAAGGCTGGCAGGGGGTGAACATGACACTTCGCTACACGCAATATGCAGGGCACCGCGATACCGACGTGGATGTGATATTCAACCACGACGTGAGCGAGATGCGCTTCTCTACTGGCGTCATCAACGTGAAGGGTTCCATGGAGTATTCTGACCATAAGGGACTGCGTGGCTGCTGGGGTACCGACTACCCCTCGACAGACACGATCAACTGGAAACGCGAGACGGTAGGACTGGCCATTCTGATACCACGCGAATATATGGTAAGCGAACAACGTGCCAACAAAGATAACTATGCCTTTGTGATAAAAACCAAGGGTGAATCATTGTCGTACAAGATTGCTTATTGCTCTGACAATGAAGATTTTGGAATGCACAGCGCAAAGGAATGGTTTGAGTGGATGAGACGTTGGCGCCAAGAGGCGGAGCAGCCCGTTATGGTCAGCATAGAATAAAAGCGAATCAGGAAACGTGCATCAGTTCTGTCATCACCATATCGCTGACAAACAGTCCTTCGCGAGACAGTACCAGATGCTGGTTCTCGACCTTTAAGAGACCACTGTCGATAAACGCCTGCGACTGTTTGAGACAGTAGTCACGATATGCCAAAGGCAACTTATCGAGTGCCAGGCCCTCGCAGGTTCTAAGGGCTGTCATCACCACTTCATTATAATGATTCTCTGGTGTCAGCAGTTCTTGTTCAGACACAGGCGTCCCCTTTTCCTTTCCCTCTACATAGCGGCGAATATCGGCAACATTCCATTGGCGGTTCTGTCCATCGAACGAATGAGCAGCGGCACCAATGCCGATATAGGGTGTCTGGTTCCAGTAGCTGCTGTTATGGCGCGAACGGAAGCCTTTCCTTGCAAAATTGCTTATTTCGTAGTGCTCATAGCCAGCATCTGCCAAACGGTCTTTCAGTCGATAGTACATGCTGCGGCTCAACTCATCATCAACCTCGTTTACCTCACCACGCTGCAACAGTCTATAGAGCGGCGTACCCTCTTCATACTGAAGGGCATAGGCCGAGAGGTGCTCCACCTGAAGCGATAGCACGGCGGTAATATCCTCGTCCCATTCCGAAAGAGTCTCGTTGGGAAAGCCATACATTAAGTCCACGCTGATATTACGGATGCCAGCCTGGCGCAATCGTTCCACAGCCAAGGGCACTTGGGCCGCCTTATGGCGACGCCGTAAGAACTGCAGGCGACTGTCATTGAAGGTCTGAGCCCCCATGGAGATTCGGTTGATAGGGAGCTGGGGCAAGGCCTGGGCAAAGGCGGTGGTGACATCGTCGGGGTTGACCTCCATCGTCACCTCGGCATCAGGAGAAACGTCGCACACCTTATATATATATAGAAGCAACTGCTGCAGTTGTTCGAACGAAAGCTGACTGGGCGTGCCTCCGCCAATATATATCGTATCTACCCCACTCTTTCCCCTCAAATCCAACTCACGACACAGGGCATCGACATAGCGCTGGCGCATGTCGAGAGAGGTGGTCGAATAGAAGTCGCAATAGAGGCAACGACTCTTACAAAAGGGTATATGAATATATAATCCTGCCATTTGAGGGGCAAAAGTACTAATTTTTTTTAATTTTGGAAAGAAATCTTTGGTGTTTTCACAGAAAATGACTAATTTCGACCCCACAAAAAGACAATTTCCGAATAAACCTAAAATTATAGAGTCATGAAAATTTATCAGACAAGCGAAATCAAAAACATTGCACTGCTTGGCAGTGCGGGTAGCGGCAAGACTACTCTTGCCGAAGCAATGGTCTACGAAGCTGGCATCATCAAGCGCCGCGGTACCGTAGAGGGTAAGAACACCATGAGCGACTACTTCCCTGTAGAACAGGAGTACGGCTACTCGGTGTTCTCAACTGTTTTTCATGTAGAGTGGAACAACAAGAAGCTGAACATCATTGACTGTCCGGGTTCTGACGACTTCGTTGGTGGTGCTATCACAGCCCTTAACGTCACAGACCAGGCCGTCATCCTGGTGAACGGTCAGTATGGTCCTGAGGTTGGCACCCAGAATGCTTTCCGCTATACCGACAAGCTGCAGAAGCCCGTTATCTTCCTGGTGAACCAGCTGGATCGCGACAACTGCGACTTCGATGCCATGCTGAACAACATGAAGGAGATCTACGGCGACAAGTGCGTGCCCGTACAGTATCCTATCACTACTGGTGCTGGCTTCAATGCCGTTATCGACGTGCTCCTCATGAAGAAATACTCTTGGAAGCCCGAAGGTGGCGCTCCCATCATCGAGGAGATCCCTGCCGACCAGATGGACAAGGCCAAGGAACTGCACGCTGCCCTCGTAGAGGCTGCTGCCGCCAACGATGACACCCTGATGGAGAAGTTCTTCGAGAGCGAGAACCTCACAGAAGACGAGATGCGCGAGGGTATCCGCAAGGGCCTCGTCACCCGTTCTATCTTCCCCGTATTCTGCGTCTGCGCAGGTCGCGACATGGGTGTACGTCGTCTGATGGAGTTCCTGGGTAATGTCGTTCCTTTCGTGAGCGAGATGCCAAAGGTACGCAACACCCGCGGTGAAGAGGTGACCCCCGATGCTGCTGGTCCTACCTCTCTCTATTTCTTCAAGACTGGTGTTGAGCCCCATATCGGTGAGGTACAGTACTTCAAGGTGATGAGCGGAAGCGTGAAGCCTGGTGACGACCTGACGAATGCTGACCGTGGTTCTAAGGAGCGTATCGGTACCATCTATGCTTGCGCTGGTGCCAACCGTATTGCCGTTGACGAGCTGAAGGCTGGCGATATCGGCTGTACCGTGAAGCTGAAGGATGTGAAGACTGGCAACGCCCTCAATGGCAAGGACTGCGAGTGGCGCTACGACTTTATCAAGTATCCTAACTCTAAGTACTCTCGTGCCATCAAGGCCCAGAACGAGGCTGAGACCGAGAAGATGATGGTGGCCCTGACGAAGATGCGTCAGGAGGATCCCACATGGGTGGTTGAGCAGTCTAAGGAGTTGCGCCAGATCATCGTTCACGGTCAGGGTGAGTTCCACCTGCGCACCTTGAAATGGCGTATGGAGAACAACGAGAAGATCAAGATTGACTACTTGGAGCCGAAGATTCCTTATCGTGAGACCATCACGAAGATGGCACGTGCCGACTATCGTCACAAGAAGCAGTCAGGCGGTGCAGGACAGTTCGGTGAGGTACACCTCATTGTAGAGCCTTATGCAGATGGTATGCCCGATCCCACCTCGTTTACCATCAATGGTCAGGAGTTCAAGATGAACATCAAGTCTAAGGAAGAGAAAGACTTGGAATGGGGCGGCAAACTCGTATTCATCAACTCTGTGGTAGGTGGTGCCATCGATATGCGTTTCATGCCCGCTATCCTCAAGGGTATCATGGAACGTATGGAGCAGGGACCGCTGACAGGTTCGTATGCCCGCGACGTGCGCGTCATCGTCTATGATGGTAAGATGCACCCCGTGGACTCTAACGAACTTTCGTTCATGTTGGCAGCACGTAACGCCTTCTCGGCAGCCTTCCGCGAGGCTGGTCCTAAGGTGCTCGAGCCCATCTACGACCTGGAGGTTTATGTGCCCTCAGACTACATGGGTGACGTGATGAGTGACCTGCAGGGACGTCGTGCCATCATCATGGGTATGGACTCTGAGGCTGGCTACCAGAAGCTCTCTGCCAAGATTCCTCTTAAGGAGCTCTCCAGCTATTCTATCGCCCTGAGCTCTATCACTGGCGGTCGTGCTTCGTTCACCACCAAGTTCGCCAGCTATGAACTCGTACCGAACGACATCCAGCAGCAGCTCATTAAGGAGCACGAGGCTGAGATGAAGGACGAAGACTAAGCATTTTGCTTCAATATTCTATAGGGAGCCCAAGTTTTTAGCTTGGGCTCCTTTGTTTATAGTTTTTGACTTGGCCAACACATTTATAATTAAAAATACACAACTAAGATGCATTAGAATTGTTAATTCGACCAAATATTAACAAAAACAATTAACGAATTATCATCATTTGCGCTTTTCTTTATATCTTTGCACCAACTAAACAAGAAAATAGCAAGATGAAGAAATCGACGATATGGACCATTGCAGTCATCATGGGATTCTCGTTCCTGGGTCTGCTCTACATGCAAATCTCGTATATCTCAGAGATTGCGAAGATGAAGAAAGAGCAGTTCGACGAGAGCGTGAAGCGCTCGCTCTATCAGGCAGAAAGAAACCTGGAGATGAACGAGACGCAGCGATATCTAGAGAAGGACATCAACGACGTGGAGCGTCGTGCCTTCTCGCAGGACTCCGTCATCGTCAATGGTCTTGACGGAAGCATACAACACTCACATCAGTTCTCTGTCTCGGCAGAGGATGGCACCTTCTATTCGGAGTTCGAGCTGAAAACCTTCACCACCAAGCCTGCCAATGTACCCAAGGCCATGATGATGCGTACTGATAAGGACCAGCTGTCGGAAGCCACGAAAACGCTGCAGGAGATGGTGCGCAACCGTTATGTATATCAGAAGGCCCTGCTCGACGAGGTGGTTTATGACATACTCTACACCGCCAGCGAGAAGCCTCTGAAGGAACGTGTGAACTTCAAGATGTTGGACCGCGACATCAATACCGAACTACAGAACAACGGTATCGATATGCCCTACCACTTCACCGTATCCACAGCCGATGGCCGCGAGGTGTATCGCTGTCCTGACTATATTGACCAAGGCGAGCTCTGGAGTTATTCACAGACACTGTTCCTGAATGACCCTGCTGGCAAGAGGGGTGTCCTGAAGATTCACTTCCCCAGTATGGACCAGTACATCTACTCCAACATCCGTTTCATGATTCCAGCAGTGATATTCACAATAGTGCTGCTCATCACCTTTATCTTCACCATCGTCATCATCTTCCGTCAGAAACGATATACGGAGATTAAGAACGACTTCATCAACAATATGACGCACGAGCTGAAGACGCCTATCAGCAGCATCTCGCTGGCTGCGCAGATGCTGGGCGACGAGTCTGTAAGCAAGAGTCCGACGATGATGAAACACCTGAGCACCGTGATTGGTGACGAGTCGCGCCGCCTGCGTTTCCTGGTGGAGAAAGTGCTGCAGATGTCCATGTTCGACCGTAAGTCGACATCGTTTAAGAAAAAGGAACTCGACCTCAACGAGCTGTTGGAACAGACCTCGGCAACATTTAACTTGCGCGTAGGTCATACCGGAGGCAAGATCACCACTGAGATAGAAGCTGTTGACTCAGCCATCTTCGTTGACGAGGTGCACTTCACCAATGCCATCACCAACCTGCTGGATAACGCGGTGAAATATCGCAAGCCCGATCAGCCTGTCAACATCCACATTCGCACTTGGAACGAAGGCGAGCATCTGTGCTTCAGCATCAAGGATGACGGTCAGGGCATCAAGAAAGAAAATGTCAAGAAGGTATTCGACAAGTTCTATCGCGTACATACTGGAAACGTGCACGACGTGAAGGGCTTCGGACTGGGTCTGGCCTACGTCAAGGAGATCATCAACCTGCACGAGGGAGAAATCAAGTGTGAGAGTGAACTGGGCAAAGGTACGAAGTTTACTGTCACCCTGCCCATACTGAAAGAAGATAGTGAATAAATAAATCGATATTAATATTTTAAAATTAAAAGTTATGGAAGACAAACTGAAAATCTTACTTTGCGAGGACGACGAGAACCTCGGAATGTTGTTGCGTGAATACCTGGCCGCCAAGGGCTACGAGGCAGAGCTTTGTCCTGATGGCGAGGTTGGTTTCAAAGCTTTTATGAAGACTAAGTTCGACATCTGCGTACTCGATGTGATGATGCCTAAGAAAGACGGCTTCACGCTGGCACAGGAGATTCGTACCGCCAACGCAGAGATTCCCATCATCTTCCTTACTGCCAAGACGCTGAAAGAAGATATTCTCGAAGGATTCAAACTGGGTGCTGATGACTATATCACCAAACCCTTCTCCATGGAGGAGCTTGTATTCCGTATTGAGGCCATCTTGCGTCGCGTTCGTGGCAAGAAGAACAAGGAGTCAACACTCTATCACATTGGTAACTTCGTGTTCGATACACAGAAGCAGCTGCTCAGCATAGGCAGTCACCAGACCAAGCTGACCACCAAGGAGAACGAGCTCCTGGCTCTGCTCTGCTCACATGCCAATGAGATTCTGCAGCGCGACTTCGCCCTGAAGACCATTTGGATTGACGACAATTATTTCAATGCCCGCTCAATGGATGTGTATATCACCAAACTGCGCAAGCACCTCAAGGATGACCCGCAGATTGAGATCATCAACATTCACGGAAAAGGATATAAACTCATCACCCCTGAGGAAGAATAGTAAAGAACCCCCATATGAGAAAATGGATTATCGGATTCCTATGGACACTGCTGGCCGTTGTTGTCATCGGCACAGCAGTGTGCTTTTGGGCCATATCCGAAGGTAAGATAGGCTATATGCCACCCATTGAAGACCTGCAGAACCCCATCAACCGCTATGCCACACAGGTGTATTCCTCTGATGGAGAACTGATAGGCACGTGGAGCATGAGCCGAGAAAACCGCGTTCTTGTAGACTACACAGAGCTGTCGCCATGGCTCACAAAAGCCTTGGTGGCCACAGAGGATGCCCGTTTCTACGAACATTCCGGTATTGATTTCTATGCCTTGGGCCGTGCCGTTCTGAAGCGCGGCATCTTGGGACAGAAGAATGCCGGCGGTGGCTCGACCATCACTCAGCAGCTGGCCAAGCAGCTCTTTTCTGACGTGGCCCACTCCACGATGGAGCGTGCCTTGCAGAAACCCATCGAGTGGGTCATTGCCGTAAAGCTGGAACGCAACTACACGAAGGACGAGATCATTGCCATGTATCTCAACTACTTCGACTTCCTGCACAATGCTGTAGGTATCAAGACTGCAGCCAACACCTACTTCTCAAAAGAACCGCAGGATCTCAGCATCACTGAGGCCGCCACCCTTATCGGTCTCTGCAAGAACCCCTCCTACTTCAACCCCGTGCGCTATGAGCAGCGTTCGCTGGAACGTCGTAATGTGGTTCTGGGACAGATGTTGAAGGCCAATTACATCACCCAGCAGCAATATGACAGCTGTTGTCAGGTTCCCATGAACCTGAAGTTCCATGTGGCTGACCATAATGACGGTACAGCCACCTATTTCCGTGATTTCCTGCGTCGCTATATGATGGCGAAAAAACCCGAAAGGTCCAAATATGGAGAAGGTTACTACGTGAAATACTACATGGACTCCCTCTATTGGGAACAGGACCCGTTGTATGGCTGGTGCAACAAGAACACCAAGCGTGACGGCACACCTTATAACATATATACCGATGGCCTGAAAGTGTACACCACCATCGACTCACGTATGCAGCAGTATGCTGAGCAAGCATGTTATGAACATGTGGTCAAGACACTACAGCCGGAATTCGATAAAGGCAACCGTTCCAAGCCAAATGCGCCTTATTCGCGTAACCTGACGAAGGCCGAGGTACAGAAAATCCTGCAACGCAATGTCCGTCAGTCTGAGCGCTATCGCGTGCTGAGGAATAGTGGATGTAGCGATGAGGAAATCACCCGCTCATTCAACACGGCCATACCCATGACCATCTTCACATATAACGGTGAAGTAGACACCACCATGACGCCCATGGACTCTATACTATATTATAAGTCGTTCCTGCGCACTGGCTTCTTCAGCATGGAGCCGCAGACAGGCGCCGTCAAGGCTTACGTGGGTGGACTGAACTTCCAGAATTTTGCCTACGACATGGCTACAGAAGGCCGTCGTCAGGTGGGTTCAACGATTAAGCCCTTCCTATATTCGCTGGCCATGGAGAACGGCATGACACCATGCGACGAGGTGCCCAATGTGCAGGAGACCTATATGGTAGCTGGCAAGCCTTGGACACCACGTAATGGCAGTCGTGCCCGCTATGGTGAGATGGTCACCCTGAAATGGGGCCTCCAGCAGTCGAACAACTGGATATCGGCCTATCTGATGATGCATCGCCTGACGCCCGAGGGCTTCGTGACGCTGCTCCACAACTACGGCATCCGAAATCCAGAGATTCACCCAGCCCCGTCGCTGTGCCTTGGTCCTTGCGAGATTACCGTTGCTGAGATGGTCAGTGCCTATACGGCCTTCGTCAACCACGGCATCCGTTCGGCTCCTATGTACGTCACCAAGATCGTGGACAACGAGGGTAACGTGCTTGAGGAGTTCAAGCCTCGCATGAACGAGGTTATCAGTGGCGAGTCAGCCGACAAGATGCTTTATATGCTGCGCGCCGTGGCCGATGGTGGTACTGCCAGTCGTCTGCGCTATCGCTATAACATCAAGGCGCCTCTTGGCGGCAAGACGGGTACTACCAACTCGAATAGCGATGCCTGGTTCATGGGCGTACTGCCCAAGCTGGTATCAGGCTGCTGGGTAGGTGGCGACGATCGCGACATCCACTTCGAGACGATGACCTATGGTCAGGGTGCTGCGGCTGCATTGCCTATCTTCGCACTCTATATGAACAAGGTCTATGCCGACGAGAACCTGCCTTATTCGCAGGAAGACCAGTTCGACCTTCCCAAGGGCTTCGACCCGTGTCATCGTGAGGACGATATGGAGCTTGTCGATGGTGAAGATATTGATGCCGACGAGCAGATTGTCAATCAGATTTTTGAATAAACATTTTTTATGATAGTAATATGAAACATCAGTTGAGAAGTGCTGTATGCACAGAAGGACGACGCATGGCGGGAGCCCGTGCCCTTTGGGTAGCCACAGGCATGAAACGCGAGCAGTTTGGTAAGCCAATCATAGCCATCGTCAACTCATTTACGCAGTTCGTTCCTGGTCATACCCATCTGCATGAGGCAGGACAGATTGTGCGTGAGGAGATTGAGAAGATGGGCTGCTACGCTGCCGAGTTCAATACCATCGCCATCGACGACGGTATCGCCATGGGCCACGATG